>JAESGW010000095.1_pt1 | contig 224008 bp, 196 predicted proteins | sample 9269791 | NCBI WGS metagenome assembly JAESGW01 (sample SAMN16773120, study PRJNA677053) | algae metagenome | isolation source: Aphanocapsa lilacina HA4352-LM1 and co-occurring heterotrophs from near cave... | place: USA: Maniniholo cave, near Haena, Kauai, HI | collected 2009-07-28 | reverse complement strand
CGACTACATCGAGCGGTTCTACAATCCGCGGCGCAGGCACTCGACGCTCGGATACCTGAGCCCGATTGCCTTCGAGGAACAACAGCGATTACCTTAACTCAATGTCCACGGAACCGGGGGCAGCTCATTCACCTTCGCCGCGAGCTCAATGCCATCATGTCCGACATCGTCGGTCTGGTGGAGCGGGGGGCCAGCTGAGCGCCTCTTCCCCTTCTCCCCGTCCTCACGGCGAGAAGGCCGGGATGAGGGGCGGTAGCAAATGCTACGGCCCATCCTCCGAAAATAAATCTGGATGATCGCGGCGAACAGGTTTTTTCACCGCATCGTCCAACAGGAACTGCATCTCGCCTAAACAACGTCTTATCTTCTTCGCCTGTTCGGCATCCAACATTGACATAGTGAGAGAGGTGGTTCGATTGAACCAGTTGGCAAATTCACTGTACGTGCGCGCCAATTCCTCGGCTTCCTTTCGATCCATCGCACGCTCCAACTAGTTTGCGCCTTCGCCACGTTCAGCTCACTTCCCCTTCTCCCCGTCCTTACGGGGAGAAGGCCGGGATGAGGGGCGGCGGCAATTGCAAACGTCAGAACAAGCGGCCGCCCCTCACCCTAACCCTCTCCCCGCAAGCGGGGAGAGGGGAAATTTCTACCTCTCCAACTCCTCCTTCACCTTCGCGGCGAGTTGCGGGAGCGTGAAGGGTTTGGCGAGGAAGGCGAAGGTCTCGCCCGGATTGAGATTGCGCTTGAAAGCATCATCCGGATAGCCGGACATGAAGATGATCTTGATATCCGGCCGCTTCTTGCGCAGCTCATTCAGCATGCTCGGCCCATCCATCTCGGGCATGACGACATCGCTGACGACGAGGTCCACCTGCCCGCCAACCTCCTCGAACTTTTCGAGTCCCTCGGCGCCGGACGTCGCCTCGATCACATCATACCCCTGACGCTTCAGCGCGCGGACCGCGAAGCTACGCACGGAATCCTCGTCCTCGACGAGCAGCACGCGGCCGCTGCCCGTGAGATCGCGCGCCTTCTCCTTCTTCACGGGTCGCTGAGCCGCCCTGACGTCCGCCTCTGTCTGCACGTAGCGCGGTAGCAGAATGCGGAACGTCGTCCCCTGCCCCGGCGCGCTATCGCAGAAAATGAAGCCGCCCGTCTGCTTGACGATGCCGTAGACGGTCGAGAGGCCGAGGCCCGTGCCCTTGCCGACCTCCTTGGTCGAGAAGAAGGGCTCGAAGATCTTGGCCATGATCTCGGGCGTCATGCCGTGGCCCGTATCGGAGACTGACAGCTCGACGTACTCACCTGGCACCATGCCCTGCTGACGCATGTTGCGCGTCTCGGCCTCGCCGACATTGCGCGTCGAGATGATGAGCTGCCCGCCATTCGGCATGGCGTCCTTGGCGTTGACGGCGAGATTGAGCAACACCTGATCGAGCTGCGTGCGATCCGCCTTGATGAACCAGAGGTCGCGCCCGTGGCGCGTCTCCAGCTTGACGGTCTCGCCGATCAGCTTGCGCAGGAGCGCCGTGCTCGTGTCGCTGATCACATCGCCGAGCTCAAGCACCTCCGGCATGAGCGTCTGGCGACGCGAGAAGGCAAGCAGCTGACGCACCATGCCCGCGGCACGGTTGGCATTCTGCTTGATATTCATGATGTCCTTGTAGGCGGCATCGGTTGGCCGATGCGTCTGCAGCAGCAGGTCCGAGAATCCAATAATCGCCGTCAGGACGTTGTTGAAGTCGTGCGCGATGCCGCCTGCCAGCTTGCCGACGGCCTCCATCTTCGTGCTCTGGGCGTACTTGAGCTCCAGCGCCTTCTGCTCGGTTGCATCGATGACGTAGATGACCGCCGCCGCCTCGCCATCGCCGGAGGGCACCGGTGTGAAGAACAGGCGTCGCGTGAACTCGCCCTCGGCACCGAGCGTCACCTCGACAGGCTCGGGGGACGAGCGGCCCTTGACGACGTTATCGAAGGCGCGCTTCAACGCGGCACGAGCATCGCTATCCGCGATCCGCGGCACCATATCGGCGGTAGTCGCGATGCCCCCCGCGTCCTGAGTGTGAAAGAGCTGCCCGAAGGTTGCATTGGCGTTCAGGATGCGCCCGTCAGCGGCGATCGTCGCCATGCCGAATGGGGCGGCATTCAGGAAACGCGCCAGCTCGCCGTCCTTCCTCAATGCACCGCTCTCGGTGCCGAAGCGCGACCGCCGCTGGAGCACCAGCAGATGGACGCTTTCCCGGAGCGTCGGATCGGCCGGCGGCACCGCAATAATCTCGATCGGTACGGACACGCCGGGGCTCGGCACCAATTCGGTCTCGACGCTGACCCACTGGCCCCCTGACGCCGTCACAGCCGCGCGAATCGCGGCTTCTGCACCAGGTGCGAAAAGGTTCGTAACGCTCAGATCCTGCGCGCCGCCCGTTGCCGGATCGCGATGGATCCAATCGGCGATAGTCCGGTTGATCTCCGTGATGCGCCCGTCAGGCGCAAGCTCCATCACGCCGAGCGGCAGGCCGTCGTAGTAGGCGACGCGGGCCTCGAGACCGTGCAAGGTCTCGGCGACGCGCGCATGCTCCTGCGTGATGTCGGCAACCTGCCACAGCGTACGTGGCTGGCCTTCGCCACCGCCGAGCGCTGCCGGGATTGGCCGAACCGTGACGCGCAGCCACCGCGAAGTCCGCGAGCGCCCGTCATGGCCACGAATCCGGAACTCCTCCTGGCGGGCCTCGCCGCGCTCGACAGCGCGGAGCAGCCGGAAGAGGCATTGCCCTGCCTCGGGCTCGACTGAAAAGGCATCCTCGAGGGCGCGCGGCTCGCCGGACGGATGCTCGCCGACGATCCGGCGGAAGGCGCGATTGGCTTTCAGCGTACGGCCTGCCGAATCCGTGACCAGGAACCCGAGGTCGATACCCTCCGCCGCACGCTCGTTGAGATCGCCGCGCTCGTCCTCGACGTTGAGGCGTATGAGCCCGGCCGCCGTGCCGAACAGGAAAAATACACCGATCACGGCGAGCAACGACAGGAAGCCGAGAACGATCGGCCCCGTCGCGCGGGCCGACACCATGGCCACGATGCCGAGCGTGAGCGCGGCAGCGAGCGTCAGCGTCGCCGCCAGTATGACGCCGCCACGGGAAGGCGTGCCCATCAATGTGAACTCACTGCGTTTCTCATGGAGCCCGGTCATCGCCCGGCACCGTAGCTGATTCGGCGAAACAGGGGCGCGGGCCAGTTGCCGAAGGTCGTGCAGCAATGCCGATATCCCCCTGACATAAAACATAGCACTAGTGTCCCAATTCCGAAGTTCGCTTGATCTCGATGCGATCTGGCGAATTTCTCGATCATCACGCTAGCGATGCGCCTTTCACACAGCCAGAACACACCGAACACCGTTAAGATGTGCTGAAGCGCCGTAAACGCCACACCGCCTGATGGGGAGGCGCGACGTTTCGCGCCTGAGACAAGATTCGCGGACGGCGCTACCGCATGTCGATCGTCGGCCGGCGTCATTTTGGCGCCGAACCGTGTCCATATTCCCTGTTCATGCCTGGGAATGCGGCTGTGGACTGGCGCCGTTTCGCTGTTACAGATGGCGTGCTTGTGTGGACTGGTTCGTGAGGGAGCGCGGCAGCGGTCGCGGCGAGAAATGGCGAATTTCATCTGGTACGCGCTCCTCAGCGTTGCCGCGGCAATTGCTATCGTCGGAGCTGTCTGGATCGTACGCGGATACCTCAACGGCACACCGCCACGCATCTCCTTCTTCGGCCCGCGTGCCGAGCCCCGCCTCGCCGTGGTAGATCACGCCAATGTCGATGGCCGCCGCCGCCTCGTGCTCGTACGCCGCGACAACATCGAGCACCTGATCATGACGGGAGGGCCGGTGGATGTCGTGATCGAGACCGGCATACCCTCGCGTCCCATGATGACGCCCAGCGACGCGATCGAGGCGACGCCTCCCGCACAGCCCCCCACTCTCTCCGCCCAACCCGTCTACACTCGCGCACCACGCACGCTCGGAGCCGCCACCGCCGGAGCGGCGGATGGCACCTCAGGCTGAGCACTGGACGAGCGCTCAGCCCCTGGACGCGGCTCCGGGCGTGAAATAGTTGAGATCCTGCATAAGGAGGCGTCGCAAGGCCGGCGCAGCATGGCGAGGCCATGCACAGTTCCGGGGACCGTAACGTGATGACATCAACGCCCATGCGGATCTGGATCGCGGCTTTCCTCGCGACGGTCCTGCTTGTGGCCGCGCCGGCCATGGCTCAGCAGCCGCCGCAGCAGGCTCCGGCTGGCGCACAATCGACAGAAGGCGGCCAGACGCCGTCGCCCCCTGCCATCGCGAAGCCAGCACCTGGAACCGAGGTGCCGGCGCAGATCGCCCAGCAGATCGCGCGCCTCTCGGCTTCGATCGACGCGGCCGAGAAGTCCCTCGATCGCATCCGCGATTCCGACGCCGATCTCGCGCGCTTGCGCAACGAACTGGACCAGCTGTTGGCGGAAAGCGCCAAGACCGCCGAGCTGGTCCGTCCTCTGCTCACCGCCGCACGGCGGCAGATCGAGAGCCTCGGTCCCCTCCCCGCCAAGGATGCGCCGCCCGAAACGCCCGCAATCGCGGCCGAGCGCGAACGGCTCGGAACCGTCGTCTCGTCGCTCGATGGCGCCCTGAAGACATTGGACCTCACCGATGTACGTACGCGCGAGCTGATCGGGCGCATTACGGAGCTCCGCCAATCCCTCTTCACGCGCAATCTGTTCGAGCGCACGCAGAGCCCGCTTCTGCCGTACCATTGGCTTCTCGCCAGCGAGGACCTGCAGAGCACGGTCGAGTTCGGGCGCTATATCGCGTCCGACTGGCTCAAGGTTGCGTCCGACATGATGCCCAGCGTCCTCGGGGTGCTGGCGGGCGCTGTCATCGCATTTACCGGGCTCTGGTTCGGCACGCGGTATGTCGATCGTGTGACGTACTCGCCGCCACCCGAAGGACGGAATTTCATCCAGCGCGCACAGCGGATCGCCTGGATCGCGCCTTTGCGGATGCTGCCGGCTTTGGCCGCGATCGCGATCCTGTATGTCGGCTTGGGTCGTCTCGGCCTCATGCGCCTGCCTGGCGGCAACATAGTCTCGGCTTGGCTTTCCGCCATTCTTCTTACGATCGTTGTCGGCACCCTGATCCGCGTCGTCCTCTCGCCGCGCGATCCCGAGCTGCGTCTCGTGAACCTGACCAACGAAGCCGCGAGCCGCATAAGCTGGTGCCTGATCGGCCTCGTCGCCGTCTATGCGGTCGATCTTGCGCTGAACGATATAGGCCGCGTGCTGGTCGTAGCCCTCTCGCTCACGGTCGTGAGGACCTTCCTCGCGAGCCTTGCCTATGCCGGCCTGCTGACCGCTCTTCTGCTCACGCCCTTCACACCCCGCCCCGTGCCCACGACCACCTCCGACGCGGTGATGCTTCCGGCCACGACCCGGCTGACGCCTTGGTGGCTGAAGCTGCCGCTTTGGGTGCTGACGATCCTCATTCTGGCGACGACGCTTCTCGGTTATCTCGCCCTCGGTCGCTTCATTGCCCAGCAGCTCGTCCTGACCGGCACGGTCATCGTTGCGGCGGGTCTCATCTACCTGACGATACGTTCGATCACGCGCACGATCGACCAGCCGGACAACCCCGTCGGATACACACTCTCGAGGCGCCTCAACATCGCGCCGACAAGCCTCGGCGAAGTCGCATGGCTCGCCGAGGCCCTGCTGACGATCGTACTCATTGCAGTCGCGGCTCCCCTCGTACTCGTGCAGTGGGGGTTCTCCGCAGCCGAGATCCGAGACTGGTTTGCTCGCGCCTTCTTCGGCTTCGAGATCGGCCAGCTTCGCATCTCGCCGGCCCGTATTCTGTTCGGCATCCTGCTTTTCATCGCCCTGGCATTCGCGACGCGCGTCTTCCAGCGCTGGCTGCGTGAGCGTGTGCTGCAGCCGCGGCGCATCGAGTCGGGCATTGCCAATTCGATCGAGACCACCCTTGGCTATACCGGTATCGCGCTGGCGGCGATCCTCGCGGTCTCCTATGCCGGCCTCGACATCACCAACATCGCCATCGTCGCTGGTGCCCTGTCGGTCGGCATCGGCTTCGGCCTGCAGTCGATCGTCAACAACTTCGTCTCGGGCCTCATTCTGCTCGTCGAGAGGCCTGTCAAAGTCGGGGATACGATCGTCGTCGGAGATCGCGAAGGAAGCGTGCGCCGCATCAGCGTGCGCTCGACCGAGATCGAGACGTTCGACCGAGCGCGCCTGATCGTCCCAAACTCGGAGCTGATTACCGGACGCGTTCTCAACAAGACCCATCGCAGCCTCATGGGCCGCGGTACGGTCCGCGTGGGTGCGAACTATGACGCGGATCCAGAGAAGGTACTCGCGATCCTCATTGCCTGCGCGAAGGCACACGCACAGGTACTGACGGAGCCGCCGCCGGGCGCCATCTTCGAGAATTTCGGCGCGAGTTCGCTCGACTTCTTTCTTTGGTTCTTCGTCGCGGACGTTTCACGCGCCGGTAACGTTCAGTCGGACCTTCGCATCGCCATCATGAAAGCCTTCAAGCAGGCAGGTATCGAGATCCCGTACAATCAGCACGACATCCACCTGCGCGACCTCGACGGCGTGCGCTCGCTCATCAATCGCACGATCGAGGAGCGAGCCGCGAAATCGCGACCAGCGCCCGCACCGCCCGGCACGTTCGACGCCGAGGATGTGGACGAGGTGCCGAACGAGCCCAAGTCGCCGGAGACACCGCCAGCGCGCGGCGGCTGAGGTTGGACGGGCGAGCCCGCCCGAGGAGAATCCTCAGCCGCGGATCGAGAAGCCGCCGCAGACTGGTATCGCCGAACCCGTCACGAAATCCGACGCCGGCGCCGCGAGGAACACGGCAATGCCGGAGAAGTCCTCAGGTCTGCCCCAGCGACCGGCTGGCGTGCGCGAGAGCACATTCTCGTTGAGCCCTTCGATATCGACCCGCGCCCGCTGCGTGAGCTCGGTATCGATCCAGCCCGGCAGGATCGAATTCACCTGGATGTTGTCCTTGGCCCAGGCAGTCGCGAGCGCACGCGTCATCTGCACGATGCCGCCCTTGGACGCGGCATAGGCCGTCGTCAGCGGCGCGCCAAACAGCGACATCATCGAGCCGATGTTGATGATCTTGCCGCCGCCGACCTTCTTCATTTCGGGATAGACGGCCTGCGAGCAAAAGAAGGCGCCGTCGAGGTTGATCGACAGGATCTCGCGCCATTCGCCGACCGTGTAGGTCTCCGGCGGCTTCCTGATGTTGATGCCGGCATTGTTCACGAGAATGTCGATGCGGCCCATCTGTTTGGCCGCAGCCGCAACCATGGCGCGGCACGAGGCATCATCCGCCACGTTGACCTCGACGACGCCCGTGCGAACGCCGCGCTTGGCGAGCTCGGCTGCCGCAGCCTTGGACTTCTCCGCCTTGCGCGCCGCAATGACGATGTCCGCACCAGCAGAAGCCAGGCCCTCCGCCATGCCGAGCCCGATGCCGCCGTTGCCGCCCGTGATGAGCGCGACCTTACCCTTCAAATCAAACATGGATACGCTTCCTCTCCTCGCCCTGATGGGCCTGGTTCTCCTCGCCCTTCCCGGGCTTTCGACATTCCAGCATGGTTGTAGAGCGTGAGCGCCAACCCTGTCACGCTATAGCAGGCTTAGGCTCCAACACCATCTGCGTCTGCGTAATGAGCGCGACGAGACCGCCGTCGTTCTCGCGCGTGATCCGCGTCTGCCAGACCTGCGTGCGTCGCCCGCGGTGGACCGGCGTTGCCTCGCCGATGATCGTCGTGCCGACCGGCGCGCCAGAGAGGAAGTTCGTCTTCGACTCGATCGTGGTCGTCGAGTGGCCGTCGGGTAGATTGAGCACGGTCCCGGCCGCGCCGAGCGTATCGGCGAAAGCCATGATCGCGCCGCCGTGGATGGTTGCCGGTCGCGTGCAGACCTCGGGCCGGACGACGAGCTGAGCCCTGACGACGTCGCGCGTCGCCGCGATGAACTCTATGCCGAGAAGATCGGCAAAGGGCATACGGAAACTTTTGAGCCGCTCGAGCTCGGCAGTAGACATGGCGCTCTCCCAGATTGTTCCCAATCGTCAGTGGGGGTCTTTTCATCAACCCTACCGAAGCTCGGAGGCCACGGCCAGCTCCGGCGCGCAATGACCTCCAGGGTCAGTGGTGAGGAACCCCACCTCGCGCCGCGCGTTCTCTAGCCAGACCAACAGTGGAAACCGCAAGCAATAGTCGAACAATAGTAGGAGATGAGTTATGGCCGTTGATCATGATCGGCATTCGCCGCATGAGTATCAGGACTATATCCACCGCGCTCCGAACTACGACGCGAGCGGATGGAGCGTGATCCTCGGTATCGCCGCGCTTATGGCAATCCTGGGTATGCTGTTCATCGGCATCGGCAGAACGCCCACCGATACCATGCAGCAGACGACTATTGAGCGTACGGCCCCGACGCCCGCTCCCACTCAGACGCCGACACCGGCTCCGTCGGCTCCGTCGACGCCCAACTAAGGTTGACGCCCAACTAAATGGGCGATCGTATTTAGATTAGGCAAGCCCCGGCGCCGCGCCGGGGCTTGCATTCGTCTGGGGCATCGCTGGGGCATGACTGTTGATCCGCTGCGCGCGCAGGCGTAGTCATCTGCCAGTTTCGTCCTTGTGAGGTCCGATGACGACCCCTGCTGAGCGCGCGGCGCTCGTACTTTTTTCCGGTGGGCAGGACTCGACGGTGTGCCTGGCTTCCGCGCTCACGCGCTACGACCGCGTCGAGACTATCGGTTTCGACTATGGTCAACGCCATCGCGTCGAGCTCGATCAACGCGCCAAGGTCATTGCAGCACTCACCGACAGCTTTCCGGACTGGGCCGCGCGTCTCGGCGAGGATCACGTGCTCTCGCTGCCGACGCTGGCGCAAATCAGCGAGACGAGCCTCACGCGCGAGACCGCGATCGAGATGACCGCTTCCGGCCTGCCGAGCACGTTCGTACCGGGGCGCAATCTGCTCTTCTTCACGTACGCCGCCGCGCTTGCCTACCGGCGTGGTATCGCGACACTCGTCGGGGGCATGTGCGAGACGGACTATTCGGGCTATCCCGACTGCCGCAACGACACGCTGCAGACGCTCGCGCACGCCCTGAGCCTCGGCCTCGATCGCTCGGTCGCGATCGACACACCGCTCATGTACATCGACAAGGCCGGCACCTGGGCACTTGCCGAGGAGCTCGGCGGTGCAGCGCTCGTCGACATACTCATCGAGCACACGCATTCATGCTATCTCGGCGAGCGCACGACGCGCCATGCGTGGGGATATGGCTGCGCGAACTGCCCGGCCTGTGATCTCAGGGCCGGCGGCTTTCAGCGCTGGCAGGCAGAACGCGGCTAAATTCTCAGCGAGCCGGCAGACGGTTCAGGCGCGCCTGGGCCTCCTCGGCTCCAAGCTCCCGCGCCTTGGTGTACCACTGGCGGGCCATGGCTATATCCGGCTGCAGGCCAACGACCTTGAGCTTGACCAGCTCCTGCGGGTCGTAGGTACTGGCCAGCGCAAGTGCACTCTCGGCGAGGCCAGCCTCCGCGGCACGGCGGAACAGAGCACGCGCGGGTTGGATATTGCCCTGCGCAAGTAGCTCGTTGCCTTTTGCGTGCAGGCCGAGCGCGCGATCACGCTCCGGGCTTGGCAATGGCTCGATCGGACGGGCCAGTGCCGCAACGACGCTCGGCGCCTGCTTGGGCTGCGCCTGCTGCTGCGGGCCCGGCGCAATGAGCTGCACAGGCCCGACCACGAGCGCGGTCTTGGCCTCGGTCAGGACCTTGCCCTCGATCGTCACCAGCGAGACGACGACATCCCACCGCCCCTGCTGGAGGCCGACCGGAAGGACAATGCCCAGACTCGCGAGGCCCATGAGCGGGATGGCCCAGGCACCCGCACTGATTGCGTGCCCTTCGGTAAGCGTTGCGGCCGTCGGCAAGCCGCGGATACGCACGAAGCTATTGCGGAGGAGCGCATCCTGCGGGCCGACTTGGATCGGCAGAGGGCTCCGCGTCGCCGGCTCAGCCAGCATGACGGGTGCGACGTTCAGGAAGAACTCCTGCTGCTGTGCCTGTGCGGGCCCCATCAAGCCCAATTGCGAGACGTTGCTCACCATCAGAGCCGTCGCTGTGAGCGTCGCGAACGCCCATCGGCGCGGCGTGTCATAGCGGGCGCGCACAGCGCACACTGTGAGTGGCTTCTGCTGGTGCTTGACCAAGCGTTGTTGCCGCGTATGCAACGCTCGCCTCCCTCCCTCAATGACCCCTGATCGTCGTCCGGACTTCTTGGCGGTCCGTCTACGACTGGAATTTAGCGTCTCTGCTTACTCCACTCGAGAAACTGACGGAACAACCGATCCTGCTCGGCAGGATCGAGCGGTGCAGCTTTCGCTGCCTGCGTTCGCGCCATCGAAGTGTCGATGCTGGACGTGGTAGTCGTATATGACTTGTCGATTAGCTCTTGGGCCGGCGGGAACCGAGTCCAGCCGGGAATGGTCCCCGCGATGTTCATCTCCTTCCACTTCGGCTGGTAGGGCGGCTGGCGCAGCCTGTCGAAGCGCTCGAAGAGATATTCGATGAAGCGGACGCAACGCCGATAGCGGTCGCCATTGACGTTGGGGTTCCAGTTGAACACGGCGAGCAGTGCCATCACGGAGATGGTGGAGACGGACTGCCCTTTGGGAATGAGATTTGGATAGTCCGCGCTGGTGAGCTCGGCCGGGACATAGTAGTCCTCGAATTTCTCATTGAACTCGAGGGGCAAGAACTTGAACCCAGGCTCCGGCTTCATGTTCGTGAACAGAGAGTTAGGTTTGCCGACCACATGAATGATCGCGGCGATTTCACCCTTCTTCATGCCTTCGAGGGCGATCGCGTTGTTGAGAAAGGTGCGCTCGACCGGCAGCCCGAGACGGTCGAAGACGATACCGCCGGTATAGTTGGCAGCGCTTCCGACCGTATTGAAATTGACCTTCTTGCCCCTCAGATCTTCGAGAGAATTGATCTCCGGGCGCGCATAGATGTGCAATTCGCCCTGGAACATCGGCATGATGTAGTTCACGCGCTTCTCGATGTTCGGGACCTTCAGCACGTTCTTGTAGTGGTCGAGCACGTCCGCGTAGGTGATCGCGAAATCGACGCCCTTGAGATAAATGAGATCGTTGACGTTACCGACCGCACCGTAGGTGATTATCGGAAGGACACGCAGGTTGTCGCCATCATCGAGGGCGCGACCGAGATCCGCGGCATAGTTCACGAACGTCCCTTCGAGGAGACCGCCCGCCAGACCTACCGTCCAGTTGTTGAGGACCGCGGCCCGCTCGTTCTCGTCATAGCTCGTCGGCTTGGGAGGCACAGGTAGCGCGCGCTTCGGGACGCCCTTGCCCTGCGCCTGCGCGATGATAAACGGCGCCGGCTGCTGTTGAGCGTGGACCGGAGCCCAGGCAAGCAACCCGTTGATGACCAAACCTGCTGCGGTAACGAACAGTGCACGCACACTGCACCCCCTTGCGACGAATTCCCTCCACCACCGGTGCTTTTGTTATTATTGCGCGTTACCCGGACACAACTATTTCATTATTTCAATGTGGCAATGATGTGATCCGGACTGCGCATTACGGCGCTTTCCGACCATAAAATCGGCGGCGAACCCCTGGATCTGTCCTCAATGCGACGCCTGCATGGCCGCGGCGCGCTTCGCAGCGCTTGACCATGAGCACGGTGCCCAGCATCAGTAGGCGGTTGTGTCGGCCGCCCCGGGAGCCTCTAGATCATGTTCGACTTCGACCGCGTCATTCAACGCCGCGGCACCCATTCGTCCAAGTGGGACAACATCGCGAAGCTTTCCGGCATCACGGCTCCCGACGCGATCCCCATGTGGGTCGCCGACATGGATTTTGCGGCACCGCCCGGCGTGACGGAGGCTTTGGCTGCTATAGTCGAACGCGGGGTTTACGGCTACTACGCCGATACAGGCACCTGGGCAGAGGCACTCGCATCCTGGATGGCGCGCCGCCATGGGCTCAAGGTGGACCCGGCCTGGGTCAGCCCAACGCCGGGAATCGTATCGGGCCTCGGCCTCATCCTGCAGGCACTGACCGAACCGGGTGACGAGGTCGTCGTCTTCCCGCCCGTTTATCACGCCTTCCGTCGCATCATCGTCGCCAACCAGCGGCGCATTTTCGACGCCGAGCTGGTCGAGGCTAACGGCCGCTATGCCATGGATCTTGATGCCCTCGCGGCGAAGCTCACGCCACGCACGAAGATCGTCTTCCTGTGCAGCCCGCACAATCCCGGCGGCACGGTCTGGTCGCCGGCCGAGCTCAAGGCGCTCGCGACCTTCTGCGCCAGGCACAACCTCATACTGGTCTCCGACGAGATCCACTGCGACCTCGTCTTCCCCGGCGCGCGCCACACACCGACGCTGACGGCCGCCCCCGAATGCGCCGATCGCCTCATCACGTGCGTCGCCGCGACCAAGACCTTCAACCTCGCCGGCGCGCATGTCGGCGCCTGCTTCACCTCGAACGCCGATTTCAAGAAGCGCATCGATGCGCGCATCATGGCCTCGGGCCTCGGCTCCTACAATTCCTTCGGCATGATCGCGACCGAGGCCGCCTGGCGGACGGGCGACGCTTGGCTCGATGCGCTCCTTCCCTATCTCGCGCGCAACCGTGACCTGCTCCATGCCCGCATCGAAGCCGCCGCCCCCGGGGCGCGTGCCATGAAGCTCGACGCGACATACCTTTCCTGGATCGACTTCGCCGGCACCGGCCTTTCGCCCGAGGAAGTGAGCAAGCGCGTGAAGCAGACGGCGCGCATCTTCCCGAGCCCCGGCGAGCAGTTCGGACCGGGCGGGGAGACGCGGTTGCGCCTCAACTTCGCGACGCCGCGCTCGATCCTCGAGGAGGCGCTCGGCCGGCTCGACGAAGCCTTCCGCGATCTGAGAACGGGCCGATGAGATGAGACGAGACGGGGCGGGGGTCTGGCAGCAATGAAACCCGTAGTCGGTGTGATCGGCAATTCGCACTTCGTCGAGAACCGCTTCGCCGCGCAGCTCGTCGGCGAGCGCAATCTCCGCGCCATCGCCGAGGTGGCCGGCGCGCTCCCAATGATGTTCGCCGGTGCCCCGGAAATCACCGATCTCGGTGCGCTACTGGATGTCGTCGACGGCATTCTGTTGACGGGCGCCCGCGCCAATGTGCATCCGACCCGGTATCGCACCGATCCACACGCCGGCTACGAGCCCTATGACGAGCGCCGCGACACCATCGCCCTGGCGTTGCTGGAAGCATGCGTCGATCGCGGCAAGCCGATCTTCGGGATCTGCCGCGGCTTCCAGGAAATGAATGTCGCGTTCGGCGGTTCACTGCATCCGGAGATCCGCGAGATCCCCGGCCGCCTCAACCATCGCATGCCGCGCCTCGATACCGGCGAGATCCACCCGGATCCGACCGTCGTCTTCGCCGAACGCCACGAAGTCACTCTGGTACCGGGTGGCACGTTCGCAACCCTCCTCGGCCGCGAGACCATCCGCGTGAACTCGCTGCACGGCCAGGGCATTCTCGAGCCTGGGGAGCGCATCGTCGTCGAAGGCGTCGCGGAGGATGGCACCATCGAAGCGATCCGCATCGCGGACGCGCCCGGCTTTGCACTCGGCGTCCAGTGGCACGCGGAGTACGAGGCGCAGAACAACGCGGTCAACAAGACCCTGTTCGAGGCCTTCGGCGACGCCCTGCGAAAGCACAAGCAGAGCCGCTAGGCCACGCTAATCAGCCTCCCCCTCGATATCCGCGAGAAACGCAACCAGCGCCTCGGCTTCGGCGCGCGCATGGCTGAAGGGCAGGCCGTGCTTGGCATGTGGCACGATCCTCAGGCGCGAGTTCGGAACGAGAGCGTGCATCTCCGCACCATGCGATGGCGCAATGAACGGGCTCGAATCCGGCAGTGTGATCGACAACGGCACCTTCAATCCACGCAGCGCCTCGCTGAGATCGGCGCCGGCCAGTAGCGTTGCAAGCGCAAGAACGGCATGGCGATCGGCCTTCTCCTGAACCTCGGAGAACCACGCCAATGCGGCGGGATCAGCGGCTCCGGGATAGAAGCGGTTCCCCATCATCTCAGCGTTCCACGCCGCGTTTCCCTGGCTCTCGTAGGTCTTGCGCCACCCCTGGATGTTCGTAATCCCTGGTCCGCGATGCGATGCGTTGGATACTGCGACCGAGGCGAAACGCTCTGGCGCCTTGAGTGCGGCGACGAGCGCGATCGTCCCGCCGATGGACTCGCCGACCACATGCACCTTCCCGGCGCCCGTCGTTGCGGCGACTTCCAGGAGATCATCGACCATCTCGTCGAACGTCCAGCGGTGATCAGCCGGCGGTACGGGCGATTGGCCGAAGCCGCGCATGTCGAAGCGTACCATCGGGTGACAAGCCGCCACCGCTGGCACCCACGCCGACCAGATACCGAGATTGGTGCCGATGCCATGATTGAATACGACTGGTAGCCCCGACGTACGCCAGGGCGGTCTCAAGTCGTTGGCGACGTAGTTCAGGCCTCGCGCGGTCTTAGGCATGGTGTTCTCCGATGGGATTCCGGCACTGGGCCGGTACAGGATCAGCCGACTTGAATGTCGAGCCATCCAAATGCTGTGGTCGTTGCGTGATCGCCAGCGCGCAGGAGCACGGTCGTCGTCGCCGACTCGACAACAGCCGGCCCCTCCACAACCTGCCCTGGCGCCAGCCCATCAAACGCGTAGACTGGCACATCATGCCAGCCACCGAGATAGACCCGGCGCTGACGATGCGGCGCGGCAGGTGCGCGCGCGGGCAGCGCCGGCTCCTGTGGCAATTTCGGCAAGGCACCGATGACGGCAGCCCGCGCATTGATGAGCACGGCCTCCTGATCGCGCAGACTGTAGGTGTAGAGTTCTTCATGCCTCGCGTGGAAGGCATCGGACATGCGCGCAACGAGGCTCGGATCATCAAGCGCGATGCCGTCGAGCGGCACGTTCACCTCGAAGATCTGCTCGCCATAGCGCATGTCGGCGGAGCGCTGCACGCGCACATCACCCGTATGCGCTGCGGCCTTGATGCGCGCGCGGCCCTCGGCCTCGAGCTCTCCGAAGGCGGCTCTGAGCTGATCGGCATCGAGGTGTGTGGCATCGCCGATGTGCGTGCGCGCGAGCTCATAACGTAAGTCCGAGGCGAGCATACCCCACGCTGAAAGCACGGCCGCAAGCCGTGGCACGATCACGCGCGTCACATCGAGCTGTCGCGCCACATCCGTGACATGCAATCCCGCCGCGCCGCCGAACGAGAGAATGGCAAAGCGCCGCGGATCGACGCCGCGCCGCACCGACACGAGGCGGATACCCTCCGCCATGCGCGTGTTGATGATGCGGTGAATGCCCTCCGCTGCCGTCATGCGGTCGACGCCGAGCTTCGCCGCGACGCGATCGACAGCCGCCTCGGCCGCGGGCGCATCGAGATGCGCGCGTCCACCGAGGAAGTTGTCGGGATCGAGGAAGCCGAGCACGCAATTGCTATCCGTCACCGTCGCGCGCGTACCACCCCGGCCATAGCAGGCCGGGCCCGGCATGGCGCCCGCGCTCTCCGGACCGACATGAAGGATGCCGCCGGCATCGACCTCGGCAATGGAGCCGCCGCCCGCACCGATGCTTGCAATGTCGAGGCTCTGGAGTGCAACCCGCTGACCGCCGAGCCGGCGATCCGAGGCGATGGCTGCCTCACCACCAATGACGAGCGATATGTCCGTCGAGGTGCCGCCCATGTCGAAGGGAATGAGATCGCCGTGCTCCATGAGGCGTGCGGCATAGCGGCTGCCAGCGACGCCGCCTGCCGGCCCCGAAAGCACAGCGCCAGCCGCAAGCCGCACGGCATCGGGGATCGTTGCGACACCGCCGTGCGATTGGATGATGAGCACGGGACCCGCAAGTCCCGCCTCGCCGAGTCGCATCGCGAGCCGCGTCAGGTAGCGCTCGAGTACGGGGCCGACATAGGCATTCACGATCGTCGTGCAGACGCGGTCGTATTCCTTGATCTGCGGCAGCACTTCCGACGAGCGACAGACATACGTATCGCCGAGCGCCGCTTTCACGGCCTCCACCGTCGCCCGCTCGTGCGCGCCATCGCGCCATGCGTGCAGATAGCAGACCGCAACCGCTTCCACACCGTCGCGCTTCAGCGACGCAATGGCCGCTTCGAGAGAAGCGCGATCGAGCGGCACCTCCGTGCGCCCGTCGGGCCGGATACGCTCACGCACACCGAGGCGGCGCTCGCGCGGGACGAGCTGATCAGGCGGCGCCATGCGCAGGTTGTAGCGATCGTCCTTGAGACCTTCGCGCATCTCGACGATATCGCGATGTCCTTCCGTCGTGAGCAGACCGACCTTGGCGCCCTTGTGCTCGAGAAGCGCGTTCGTCGCGACCGTCGTGCCGTGGACGATGATCTCGGTCTTGGCGAGCATGTCGGCGCGCGTGATGCCGATGGCTTCCGCGAGCCGCTCGAGGCCATCCATGACGCCGATCGACTGATCCTGCGGCGTCGATGCGGCCTTGGCGATGGTGACTTGGCCTTCCGCATCCACGGCCACGAGGTCCGTGAATGTGCCGCCGACGTCAATTCCAATGCGATACATGCGCTAGTGTCCCGATTTCGTCACAAAGCCGAGCGTGACGTCGCGCGCACGCGCTTCATCCGTCCGCTCCGAAGGTGCACCCCAGCCACCACCCCCACCCGAGCGCACCTGCAGGATATCGCCGGGCTTCAGCACCACGCCTGTCTCCTTGGTCTTGAGCGGCCGATCCGGCAATCCCTTGGACTCCAGCCAATAGTTATGCGGCGCACCGTCCTCGCCACCGACCATCCCGCAAGCGCCGTACTTCACGCCATCGCCGGCCGTATTGCCGACTGCGGGCTCCGCCGTCTCGATGACCATTTCCAATTCGGCGCCCGGTCCACCGCGATAGCGGCCATCGCCGCCGCTGTCGGGGCGGAACTCGTGGCGGCGGAAGAAGAAGGGAAAGCGCACCTCGTGCACTTCGATGCTGCCGAACTTGATGCCGCCCGCCGCCTGCCACTCGCCGGCCGCGGCCCAACCGTCACCGGCAGATGAGGCGCCACCGCCCGGCCGTGCCTGGAAGAGATGCCAGATGAAGGGCTTCGACGTGCGCGGATCCACGCCCTGAATGGCCACGCGGAAGCGCCGTCCCCAACCGGCCATGGCGCGCTCAGGGCAGGCCGGCGCGAGCGCCCGGATGATGGCCTCCATGATCTCCTGTCCGCAGTGGTTTGTGCACAGCGTCACCGGCGCACCGGGGCGCGGCCACACGACCGTCCCTTCCTTGAGCTTCACGTTCAGCGGCCGGAAGGCACCATCGTTCTTCGGCGTGTCGGGATCGATCAGATACGCGAGCGCGACCACGACCGCCGACTGCGTATTCGCGTAGGACGAGTTGATGAAGCCCGTGACCTGCGGATGGCTCTCGGTGAGATCGACATCGAGATCGCTGCCGCGCTTGGTCACCTTCGCTCGAATGTAGACATCCTTGAACCCATGGCCGTCGTCGTCGAGTAAGGCCTCGCCCTCGTACACGCCATCCTTCCACTCGGAAATGATCGCGCGCACCTGACGCTCGGCGCCATCGAGCACGGCTTCCACCGCGGCGCGTGACTGCTCGGAACCGAACTCGCGAATGAGCTCGCTCATGCGCCGCTCGCCGAGCCGTGCCGAGCCGATCATCGCCGCGAGATCACCGCGGAAGTCACGCGGGTGACGCACATTGAGAACGATCATCTCGTAGACGTCCTCGCGCCGCACGCCCTGGTCGTAGAGCTTCAGCGGCGGAACGCGCAGACCTTCCTGGAAGATCTCCTTGGCGCTCGCGTTGTACGCGCCGTGCGTGGCACCGCCGATATCGCTCTGGTGCGAGCGGTTGATCGCCCAGTAGACGAGCTTGTCGCCGTCGAAAACGGGCACGAACGCCGTCAGGTCCGGAAGATGGTTGCCGCCCCGGTACGGATCATTGAGCAGATACACGTCACCCGGGCGGATCGTGCCCTTGAAAAAGTCGTAGACGGACTTTGCTGCGAAGGGGAGCGCGCCGACGTGGATCGGCACATGCTCGGCCTGGGCAACGAGCCGCCCCTCGGGATCGCACAGCGCCGTCGAGAAGTCGCGGCTGGAGTTCAGGATCTGCGAGTAGGAAGTCCGCAGCATCGCCTCGCCCATTTCCTCGACGATCGCGCGAAGACGGTGCTGGATCACGGAGACCGTGATCGGATCGACGGCTTGGCTCATGCGGAAATCTGTCCTGGGCTGAAGGCCGTGGCCGCTAAGTCTGGCCGCCGGAAAGAATGCTATGCAGCATGAGCCTGCGTCAACGCGCGGCACGAAGTGTTGGCGTGCGCGCATTGCGTGATATGTTTCCCATACCGCATGGCCTGGCTCGATCCGGCGCCACGACGGCCGACATCAGATCGGAACCTGGGAGAACGCCACGATGACCGTTTCTAGAGGCCGGAGGGCACTCGCGCTCGCCCTGGCCACGCTCCTTTTCGCCCCCGCCGCCCACGCACAGAAACAGGGCGGCATTCTCAAGACCTACGTCTGGGATACACCCCCGAGCGCCTCCATCCACGAGGAGGCGACGATCTCGACGGTGTTCCCCTTCATGCCCGTGTTCAACAACCTCGTGCTCTTCGACCAGACGAAGCTCGAGGCGAACCTCGGCACGATCGTCCCCGATCTCGGCAAGAGCTGGGCGTGGGACGACAGCAAGACCAAGCTGACCTTCCAGCTCGAGCAGGGCGTCAAGTGGCACGACGGCAAGCCCTTCTCGGCGAACGACGTGAAATGCACGTTCGATCTCATCTCGGGCCTCGTGAAGTCGGAGGACTTCCGCAAGAACCCGCGCAAGATCTGGTACCACAATCTCAAGAGCGTCACGACCAAGGGCGACCATGAGGTGACGTTCGAGCTGAACGCGCCCCAACCGAGCTTCCTCGCACTGCTGGCCTCCGGCTATACGCCGATCTATCCCTGCCACGTCGAGCAGAAGCAGATGCGCGCGAACCCCGTCGGCACGGGGCCGTTCAAGGTTGCCGAGCAGAAGCGCGGCGACTCCATCAAGCTCGCCCGCAATCCCGACTACTGGAAGAAGGGTCTGCCGCGCCTCGACGGCATCGAGTATCGCGTCATCAGTAACCGCTCGACGCGCGTCCTGGCCTTCATTGCCGGCGAGGTCGACCTCACCTTCGTCTCCGACATAACGGTCGCGGGCCTGAAAGACGTCGAGGCCAAGGCACCGAAGTCGGTTTGCCAGTTCGTACCCTCGAACAACACGATCAACATGATCGTGAATGCATCGGCGCCACCCTTCGACAATCCGAAGATCCGGCTCGCCATGGCACTGGCCATCGACCGCGCGGCCTTCAACACGATTCTCGCCGAAGGCAAGTCTTCGATCGGCGCGGTTATGCTGCCAGGGCCGGAAGGTGTGTGGTCGATGCCGCCCGAGGAACTCGCCAAGCTGCCGGGCTACAATCCTGACCGCTCGAAGGATCTCGCCCAGGCGCGCAAGATCATGGAAGATCTCGGCTACAGCGCCAGCAAGACGCTCAAAGTAAAGGTCGCAACGCGCAACATCCCGCTCTATCGCGACCCCGCCGTCATCTTCATCGACCAGATGAAGGCGGTCTACATCGAGGGCGAGCTCGAGAATGTCGACACGCCCCTCTGGCACGCCAAGGTCACGCGCAAGGACTATGCCGTCGGCCTCAACACGACCGGTGTCGGCGTCGACGATCCCGACGTCAATCTCGTCGAGAACTACACCTGCGCGTCGGAGCGCAACTACACGGGCTACTGCAACAAGGAAGTGGACGCTCTCATCTTCGCCCAGTCACGCGAGACGGACCCTGCCAAGCGCAAGCAGATCCTCTGGCAGGCCGAGCGCAAGATCGTCGAGGACGTGGCACGCCCCATCATCCTGCACAACAAGGCAGCGACGTGCTGGGCCCCGCACGTGAAGGGCGTCACCAGCCACATCAACTCGCTCTACAATAGCTGGCGCATGGAGCAGGCCTGGCTCGACAAGTAATGACGCCACGCTGATCGAATGCAAGAGGGGGCTTCATCCGAAGCCCCCTTTTCATTTCCAGCTTGATCTCCAGTGCCTAGCGGAGCGCAAGCGGCAGCCAGAGCGCGATGCTCGGGAACATGACGATGGCGATGAGAACGATAATCTGAATGACCATGTAATCGGCCATGCCTCGGTAGATCGTCGCCAGACTCCACTGCGGAACGACGTTTCTCAGATAGTAGGCGGACATCGCCACCGGTGGACTGAGGAACGCCGTCTGCAGGTTGACCGCCACGAGCGCACCGAACCACAAGAGCATCTCGAACTTGGTCATGCCGAGCTGGAGATTCTCCACCACCGGCAGGAAGATCGGCAGAAAGACCAGCACGACGGCGGGCCACTCGAACGGCCAGCCGAGCACGAAGATCAGGAGCATGATCAGTGACAGCTTCCAGATGTCCGCGATCGGCAATCCTACCAATGTCTTCGTGATGACGCTCGCCGTGCCGAGCTGGGTGAATACCGCACCGAAGACGTTGGAGGACACCGCGAGCAACAACACCATGCTCGACGTCACCATGGTGCTCACCGCCGCATTGAAGAGAGCGGTCCGCGTAAGGCGACCATAGAGCAGCGCCAGAAGTGTCGCGCCGAAAGCACCGCACGAGGCCGCTTCCGTCGGCGTTGCGAGACCCGCGAGGATTGTTCCGAGCGTGAAGCCGATGAGCGCGGCAAGCGGCACGACGCCCAGCAGGACCTCCTTGAGGACAAGGCGGTAGTCGTGGATGCGCTCTTCCTCCGGCACCGGCGGGCCGAGCGCGGGATTCCAGAAGCTGCGCACCATGCAATAGATGATGTACGAGCCGGCCAGCAAGAGGCCCGGCCCCATGGCCGCCGAATACAGCATGTTGACGGGGATGCCCATGGTCGGCCCCATGACCACGAGCATCACGCTCGGTGGAACGAGAATGCCGAGCGTACCGCCTGCTGCAATGGCACCCGCCGAGAGACGCGCGTCATACCCGGCTTTGATCATGATAGGCCCGGCCATGATCCCGAGCACCGTGACAGCAGCACCGACGATGCCGGTCGCCATGGCGAAGATCGTCGCGGTCAGGATCACCGCGAGATAGAGCGAGCCGCGCACGGGCGCCAGTAGATGGCGCAGCGCCACGAACAGGCGCTCCATGAGCCCGGCCTGCTCGGTCATGTAGCCCATGAAGATGAACAGCGGCACCGCAGGGAGGATGTCCTCCTTCATGGTGCCCCAGATCTGCAGGTACGCAAGATTGAAAGTCTGATCCGCGCCGATGCCGAACGAACCGAATGCGAAAGCCAGAAACAGGAGGGTGAACGATATCGGGAAGCCGATGAAGATGACGCCGACCATGCCAAACAGCATGATGAGTCCAAGGATTTCATTGGTGCTCATCGCGCGTCAGACCTCGATCTTCTCGTGCTGCGTCAGAACCTGTCCCGTACGGGCCGCCCATAGGCTCTTCATGAGCTCGGAAATGCCCTGGATGAAAAGCAGCCCCGCCGCGATCGGGATCACCGCGCGGAGCGGCCAGAGTGGCGGCTGCCAAAGGCTGGAGGTGGATCGCTCATCGATCGACAGCGAATAGAGAAAATCGTCGACCGAGAGCATGAAGAGAATGGCCATCGACGGCAGAAAGAAGATGATGTAGGCAACGCTGTCGATGACGCCCTTCTTGCGGTCGGAGAATTTCTCCCACAGCATGTCCGTGCGAACGTGTGCGCCTTTGAGAAGCGCGTATGCCGCCCCGAGCATGAACAGCGCGCCGAACGACATGGTCGTCGCATCGAGCGCCCAGGTCGTCGGCTCCTTCATGACATAGCGCATGAAGACTTCTATGACGTTTGAAATGACCAGCGGCACGATCAGGATCGTGAAGGCGTAACCGGTCCACGTCGTGATGCCGTCGATTGCACGAATCACGGCGAGATAGCCGGGCGACGGTTGTCGCGACCGGTCCGTCACGGGCTCAATGGTCATATGAATTGCTCTCGCTTCTGGTTCTGAAAGAAAGGGGCCGTGCGTCCGGCACAGCCCCTTCCAATCCGTATCGGTGCCCTACTTCTTGGCGGGCCAGTACCAGTCGGCGCCGGCCGAATACGGCGGGATCACTTCACGACGCCCCGGCACGACCTGCGAGGCATACTCACGCTGCGAGTCGAGAACCTTCTTGAAGAACGGGTTCTTTTCCGCGGCCTCCTTGGAGATCTGGTCCCACGCTTCGAGTGTCTTGCGCAGGATGTCGTCAGGCGTGCGCTCGATGCTGACGCCGTGCTTCTCACGCAACTCCTTGAGCGCGACCGCATTGGCCTTGTTCATGATCGTCTGCGAGCGGAACGTGGCTTCCCAGCTTGCCGCGATCACGATCGCCTGCAGATCCGGGCCGATCGCCTTCCACACGTCGGCGTTGATCAGCAGCTCGAGCACGGTCGCAGGCTCGTGCGTCGACGGCATGTAGAGATACTTGAAGACCGTCTGGAAGCCGATCGACATATCCTCGGCAGGCCCGACCCATTCGCCGCAGTCGATGACGCCGCGCTCGGCAGACGGGACGATTTCGCCACCGGGAAGATTGACCGTCGCCATGCCCGACCTGCTGAAGACTTCGGCCGTGATGCCCGTCTGACGGCACTTGCGGCCCCTCAGGTCTTCCCAACTCTTCACCGGCTTGCGGAACCAGCCGAGAGCCTGGTTGGCGACCGACGTCAGGGGAATCGGAACCACATCGCGCTTGAGCTGATCCTGATAGAGCTCGCGGTAGAGTTCGAGCCCGCCGCCATCATGGATCCAGCCCATGTAGTCGGTCATGTCCATGCCGAACGGGCCGCCGGGCGACGGTCCGAACAGCGCGGCGGCGCGATGCTTGCCGAGCCAGTAGGCGGCAGCGGTGTGACCACCGTCGATGACCTTTTTGTGCACCGCGTCGAGCACTTCGAATGCGGGCACGACCGTTCCTGCCGGCAACACCTCGATATCGAGGCGACCGCCCGACATGACTTTGACCCGGTCGGCAAAGTACTTGAAGTTGGTGAAGTTCATGCTCGCCGACGGGAAGCTCGCCTGGAAGCGGAGCTTATGCGTCGTCTGAGCGCTTACCTCTGTAGGTTGCGCGATCGCGCACACGGCCAGAGCGACCGCGGCAGCCGCGGACGCAATTCCTGATAGTCTCATAGGCGTCTTCTCCCGAAACTTCTTGTGGTTAGGCAGCGCAGTATTACGCTTCCGTCAGTCAATCGCAATCCCGTCGACAGCAACGCGCTACAGCGTTCATCCCGCTTGACGGGCGCAACATCCGCCCCGTCCTCGCCCGCTTCGTGTGCGGATCATTCCTGCGGATGGCACGCGCCGGCGACCGGGGGAGCAAGACCCGGTCGAGAAGATAGGGACACGCGTCACAGACGAGGCTCTCCGCGCCTCAGGCACTCGCCTTGGAGAGCGCAGCGACGTCGTCCTTGCTGAGCTTCACGTCGGCGCATTTCAGGATTTCAGCGAGTTGCGCCGTCGTCGTCGCACTCGCAATCGGCGCCGCGATCGCCGGCTGGGCGAGGAGCCACGCGAGCGCGACCTGTGCCGGCGTGGCGTCATGCGTTTCGGCAACGGCGTCGAGCGCCTTCAGAATGCCGAAGCCGCGCGGCGTCAGATGCTTCTTGACGCCGCCCGCACGCGCGCGCTGGCCGAGATCGGCATCCGAGCGGTACTTGCCCGTAAGGAAGCCGCTCGCCAGCGAATAATAGGGAATGACGCTGATTCCCTCGGCGACACACAGATCCTGCAGCGCACCTTCGAACTCCCCCCGATCGGCAAGGTTGTAGTTCGGCTGCAGCGTCTCATAGCGCGGAATGCCCGCCTTGGCGCTCGCGGCCAGTGCTGCCTTCAGTCGATCCGCGTTGTAGTTCGAGGCGCCGACGACGCGCACCTTGCCAGCCTTGATCAGCTCGGCATGCGCGGCCATGGTCTCCTCGAGCGGCGTCGCTGGATCATCGCGATGCGACTGGTAGAGGTCGATGTAATCGGTTTGCAGACGCTTCAGCGAGTCCTCGACGGCGCGCATGATGTAGGCCTTCGAGAGCCCCTTCTTGTCGGGTGCCATCTCGTTTCCGCACTTGGTGGCGAGGATGATCTTGTCCCGTGTCCCACGCGCCTTGAACCACTTGCCGATGATCGTCTCGCTCTCGCCGCCCTTGTTGCCCTGCGCCCAGCGCGAGTACACGTCCGCCGTGTCGACGCAATTGAATCCGGCATCGACGAAGGCATCGAGCAGGGCGAACGAGTTCTTTTCGTCGACCGTCCAGCCAAATACGTTGCCACCGAAAACAAGCGGTGCGATCTCGAGCTTGCTCCGTCCGAGTTTGCGCTTCTGCATTGCGGCCTCTTTGAGCAATTTCCATCACATCGCTGTAGGCTACGACCCGATCCCACTGCTTGCAAGCCGCGAAACGGCCAGAGAGGCAAACCCCTCCGACCGTTCTCGCTCTCGATCTCGGAAATGCGCTTCTGCAGCCTTTAGAGCTTGAGCAGGTGCTCGATGCGGATCGGCAGCTCGTGGATGCGCCGCCCCGTCGCGTGGAAGACCGCGTTCGATATGGCCGGCGCCATGCCGACGAGCGAGATCTCGCCGAGACCTTTCACGCCGAGCGGATTGACGTGCGGGTCAACCTCATCGACGAAGTGAACATCGAGCTGTGGAATGTCGAGATTCACCGGCAGCAGATACTCGGCCATGTGCGCATTGACAGGACGCCCATCGCGCGCATCGAGCGAGGTGTGCTCCATGAGCGCCATGCCGATACCGCCGATCATGCCGCCAACACACTGGCTTCTCGCCAATCTCGGATTGACGATGCGCCCGGCACCGTAGACGCCGAGTGCCCGCCTCACGCGCGCAAGGCCGACATCCGGATCGACGGAGATCTCGACGAAAACCGCACCAAAGGCGTGCATGGAATATTTGGCCGCGATTTCCGGATCACGCTCAACACTGACGGTCGCCTCGACCGGCGCACCGCCACCCGCCGCAATGATCTCCGCATAAGACTGCTCGGCGGAAATACCGCCCTTTCGGCGCAGGCGGCCCTCGACCCATTCGAGTGCATCCAATCCGGCATTGTGCATCGGCGAGCGCGGATTGGCGATCGCGCGCTCGACGAGCATGTCCTGCACCGCCAGACAAGCAGCTCGAACGGCCGACCCGACGGCGGCCATGGTCTGCGATCCGCCGTGCGGCGGCGCCGGCGGGAAATCCGAGTTTCCGAGGCTGAATTTCACGCGGCCGACAGGGAGACCGAGTATCTCGGCGGCAACCTGCGTCATCGAGGTGTATGTGCCTGGCCCCATGTCACTGGCGGCAACCTCGATTTCAGCCGAACCGTCCGCGAGGAGACGCGCGCGCGCACTCGACGGGAACTGGAGGGCCGGATAGGTCGCCGTTGCGGTGCCCATGCCGATCAGCAGGCGGCCATCACGCATGGACTTAGGCTCGGGCGTGCGCTTTGCCCAACCAAACCGTTCCGCCCCTGCCGCATAACACTGCATGAGCGAGCGACTGGAGAACGGCACCTTCAAGCCCTCGTCAATGGTCGGCTCATTGCGGCGACGAAGCTCGATCGGATCCATGCCGAGCTTGTAAGCCAGCTCGTCCATCGCCGTTTCCAGAGCATACATGCCGCTCGCCTCGCCGGGGCCGCGCATATAGGTGGGCGTTCCGATGTCGAGCGGCACGAGACGATAGCGCGTGCGCACATTGGGGCACGAGTACATGAAGTCCGTGCCGGCCGTCAGCGACTCGACGAAGTTCTCGTAGCGGCTCGTCTCGCCCATGCCTTCATGAATGATGCTGGTCAGGCGGCCGTCACCCGTTGCACCGATGCCCATGCGCTGCAACGTCCGCGGCCGATGTCCCGTCGTGTAGGACATCTGGCGTCGCGTGAGGACGAGCTTCACTGGCCGGCCGACCTGCCGGCTCGCAATCGCCGCCAGTGTCACGTGCGGCCACGTGCGCAGGCTCGTGCCGAAAGCACCGCCGATGAACGGGCAGATGACACGCACATTCTGCTGGGGGATGCCGAAGACCGCCGCGATCTCGGCCTGCTCGTTAGCGACGTACTGGCTCTTGCTCCAAAGCGTCAGCTGTTCGCCGTTCCATGTCGCAATGGTCGCGTGCGGCTCCATGGGATGATGGTTCTGTCGCCCGATGTCCGTGCTCACGTCGACGGACACGGCTGCCGCTGCCAATGCCGCATCGGGATCGCCGCGCACGGTGTCCGCCTCCACGGGACCGTACGCAGCTGGAGCCATGGGCTGTGCCTGCTTGTCGCGCGGGTCGACGACCGGTTTGCGCGCTTCATACGTAACGCGCAGCGCAGCCGCAGCGCATTCCGCGCGATCGAGCGTATCGGCGACGACGATTGCGACGGGTTGACCGTAGAAACGCACCAGATCGTCCTGCAGAACGTGCAGGCGCTCACCAACAGGCGGATCGATGCCGGACTTGTGCGGATTGTAGGCGAGGCGCGGCGCATTGAGATGGCTCACGACCGCGAGAACGCCCGGCAGCCGCGCCACCGCCGCCGTATCGATGCTGGCGATCCGGCCGAGACCGACGCTGCTCGAAACAATGACGGCATAGGCCTGGTTGGGCTGATTGAACTCGGCCGCATAGTGAGCTGCGCCAGTCACCTTCGCGCGACCATCGACGCGTGCCAGCGGCTTTCCGATTGCTTGCAGGTTCATGATACATCTCTCGCGAGTTCGAGTGCCCGAACGATGGTGGCGGGCAGAAGGTCCATCTTGAAGGCATTGCCGGACCTGGCTTGTGCGCCGGCGAGCGCCAGACGCGCTGCCTGCTCGAATGTGGCGCGATCAGCCGGCCTTCCGGCCAGGGCCTTTTCACTCGCACGCATGCGCCAGGGCATGGTGCCGACACCGCCGCAGGCAATGCGGGCTTCACGGATGGTGCCATTCTCGATGTCGAGTGCTGCCGCGGCCGAGACCACGGCGAACTCATAAGACGAGCGATCGCGCACCTTGAGATAGCGAGCCCGTCGCGCGTAACGTCCGCTCGGCACGCGCACATCGATGATCAACTCGCCGGGCTGCAGTGTGTGCTCGATGTGCGGCGTGGTACCCGGTAGACGGAACAGTTCCTCGACCGGAAAACTCCGCTCTCCATTGGGCCCGCGCACACGCATCGTGGCATCCAGTGCAATGAGGGCGACCGCCAGATCCGACGGATGCACCGCGATGCAAGAGCTACTTGTACCCAATATTGCGTGCCCGCCGTTGAGCCCGTCGATCGCTGAGCATCCCGAGTTCGGATCGCGCTTGTTGCACGCTGCATCGAGCATCCGGAAATACGGGCAACGCACGCGCTGCAGTAGGTTGCCGCCGATCGTCGCGAGATTCCGCAACTGCGGCGAGGCCCCTTCCACGAGGGATTCCGAGATCACCGGCTGCAGGCGCTGCACGTCCGCGTGCGCCGCGCAATCCGACATCGTGACGAGCGCGCCGATGACGAGCGTGTCGCCCACGGTCTGAAGGCGCTTCAAGGGCAGCGCATTGATATCGACCAACCGCCGGGGCCGCTCGACCTCGTCGCGCATGAGATCGACCAGTGTCGTGCCGCCCGCGATATAGCGATCACCGGCTGTCGCGGCGGCAATGGCTTCGCCGACATCAGTGGATTTCTGCAAGCTGAACGGGATCATAGCTTGCCCTCCTTCGCCACTTCGGTGATCGCCTCGACGATGCCCGCATAGGCGCCGCACCGACAGATGTTGCCGCTCATCCAGGCTTTGATCAGCTCAGGCGAGTGGGCATGGCCTTCGGCGATACAGGCAACACCGGACATGATCTGGCCGGGCGTGCAGTATCCGCACTGGAAGCCTTCATGATCGATGAAGGCCTGCTGAAGAGGATGCAGCTTGTCGCCCTCGGCGAGGCCTTCGATCGTCGTGATCTCGGCGCCGTCGTGCATGGCTGCGAGCGCGAGGCAGGAGTTGATGCGGCGGCCATCCAGCAGAACGGTGCAGGCACCGCAGGCTCCCGCATTGCAGCCCTTCTTCGTGCCCGTCAGGTTGAGGCCCTCACGCAAAACATCGAGAATGGACTGGCGCGGATCGACGGAAAGCGTCCGCGGCTGCCCGTTCACGACGAGGCGTATGGTCGCCTGCTCTGGAGCTGTGGCCGCCGTCGTTGCGGGCAGAGCCTGCTGAGCTTGCGATGGCGTACTCGATGCCCCTGCCAATGCCATGGCACTGGCTGCAGCCTGCAATGCTGCACGACGTGTGACGTGCGCAGGCGCTGAAGTGGATCGCCATTGTTCGGTGTGTTGTGCATCTTGAGACATGGCTATGATCACTCCTTTTTCAGCAGTTCGTTCTCTTCAAAAGTCACTCACGCGCTTAGACGAGCCCGCCGTCGGCTCTCAGCACCAGGCCGTTGATCCAACCTCCCTGAGATCCGGCGAGGAATGAGACCACCGATGCGATGTCCTCGACCTCGCTCAATCGCTTGGACAGCCCCAACCGGTTCAGTTGCTCGACGACTTCGGGCGATTGACCATTGAGCATCGTGTCGATCGCGACGGGACCGGGCGCGACGGCATTCACCGTGATGCTCTTACCCCGCAGCTCCTTTGCCAGAATGCGCGTCATGGCTTCGATCGCCGATTTGGTTGCCGCGTAGATGCCGAACGTCGGCAGATATAGGCCGACGATGCTCGATGAAATGCTGATGATCCGACCGCCGGGACGCAGGCGCTTACCCGCCTCCCGCATGCCGTTGAAAGCCCCGTGCAGATTGACGGCCACCTGCTGATCGAAATGGTCATCCGTAGCTTCCACGATCGTCGACAGCATCATGACACCGGCGTTGTTCACAAGGACATCACTGCCGCCGTATGCCGCCTCAGCCTCATCGAACAGTTGCTCGAAGCGATCGGCGTCGCTCACATCCGCCTGTACAGCCGTCGCGCGGCCTCCCGCCGCTCTGATGACCGCAACCTGTGCATCTGCCGCGGCCCCGTCCTGGACGAACGTCAGGACAACCGAGAAACCATCCAAGGCGAGGCGCCGCGCGATCGCCGCGCCGATGCCTCGAGTTGCGCCCGTTACGATCGCGGTTTTGCCGTTCCGCGCGCCCGTCTGCATGTTCAGTGAGTTCGGCATTCGCTGGTGAATCCTGCCGGCATTTGGTCGGTTTGATTGATGCTTACCGAGCCTGTCCGTGCCAGTTAGACGATGTAAATTCTTGCTAGGGCCAGCGCCGCCCGAGCCTTTGCAACCAGGCCCGTTCACCCATCTGCACGTTGCACGACGATCGAGAACCGCGACCCCCGGCCAACCTCCGAGCGAACCTCGATGCGATGGCCGAGGAGCGCGACTGCCCGACGCACGACGTAAAGGCCAAGGCCGAGCCCGTCGGATGTGGAACTGTCGAGCCGCTTGAAAGCCTCAAAAGCCCGCGGAACCTGATGGGGGGCAATCCCGATTCCCGTGTCGCAGATATCGATCCGGACATTCCGGCCGGAGCGGCGGCATCCGATCAGGACCTCGTGGCCCGCCGGCGTATACTTTATGGCGTTGCGCACGAGGTTCCGCACAACGCCCTCGAGGACGACCTCGTTGCTCACGACGACGGCGCCGGTCGGGCGGACCCGAAGCTCGACGTCCCGGGCGAGAGCCAGATCACGGTTCTCGGCAGCTATTCCGCTCAGGATCGGACCGAGCGCCACCTCGGTGAACTCCATATTCGAGGTCTGCTCATAGAGACGCATGACCGAGACGAGACGATCGAGCTGCTCCGCGATGAGGCGGATCGCACGCTGACCTCGGGCGAACTGCGCCTGCGCCATGTCCTGCCCGAAATGATTCTCCAGCCAATCGTGTGTCGATTGGAGAACCTGCAATGGCTGGCGCAGATCATGTCCGGCCATGCCGAGCAGCACTGCGTAGACATCCTGATCGTGAAGCCGGCCGCTTCTACTTCTGCCGGCGTACCCGAAAGCTTCCTGGTGAGTTGCGTTCATGGTGCAAACCTCCACATAAGCAGACCGCGCATCGTCATATGCTGCAATGAAGTTAGCGATCGGATGCGCGCATCGCGAGTAAAGGGATGTAGAACAATGCTAAACGTTGTCTCGATAACCGTAGCGCGGAATTCTGCACGCGCCGACGCGATGGTGAAATCGCGAAAAACTCAAGTGTGATCGAGACATCCTAGCGACGCGCCGCTCGATGGTCGCGCCGTACGTGGTTACTGCGCTAAACGCGCGCAAACACACAACGCTACGCGCTTTAACAAGGCTTTGCCAAAGCCTGCGACACCTAACTGGCGATGAACACGGCTGCACATTAACTCTGATGAGGCACCGGGATGCGGTGCTGCACATGAGCCCAAACGTGCACTCGAGCGATCGAGTTTCGAGTGCCTTGCGAGGAAGGGATACCCCCATGAAGTCGTCAGCCATCATCGCCAGTGTGATCATCGCTCTTTCGACCGGCGCGGCCGTTGCGCAGTCCGGCAGCTTCGACGCGCGCAAGTTCTTCGATCGCCTTCAGCTCGAGGGCGCATCCATGCCGTCGAGCTTCGATGCCGGCAAGTTCTTCGACAAGCTGCAGCTGGAGGGTGCGAGCAGCTCCAAGCCGCTCAGCGCCGAGGAATTCTTCGAGAAGCTCCGCGCCGAGGGCGCTTCGGTCCCGACAGCATTCGACAGCAAGGCCTTCATTAGCAAGGTGCGCTCGGAAGGCATGCTGCCCCCAGTCGTCGCGGTTCCCAAGCAGTGACGCCGATGAGTGCCAGATGCGCGTTCTCCGTCGCGTGTCCGGCGCTCACTCGTGAATGCAATCAAAAGATGATCATGAGCACCTTCTGAAGCAATAAGCGCGAGGAGCACAGAAATGCGGTATTCGAAGCTGTTTGCGCCCATCACAGCCATTCTTGGCGTACTCGGTTTCTCTTGCGTCGCTATGGCAAGCGAGCCGTCGCCGCCGGAAAGCAGGTTGGCACGCCCTGCAGCGCTACCGCTACCGATGGTCAGCTTCGCCCAGCTCATCGAGCGCGCGCTGCCCGCAGTCGTGAGCATCAGAGTGACAGGCGAAACACTCGTGCCCGTTCAATTGCGCCAGGGAGATCCCCCAGCCGAGCCGACACGGCGCCCGTTTCGATCGGGCGGTTCCGGCGTGATCGTCAATGCCGAACTCGGACTTATCGCGACGAACCATCATGTCGTCCGCGATGCCGTGACGATCGAAGTCGGGCTTCATGACGGTCGAGAGGCGCCCGCAACGCTGATCGGCGTCGATTCCGGCACCGACGTCGCCATGATCAAGATCGATCTCAAAGACCTCACGCCCATGCCGATCGGCAACTCGTCACAACTGCGCGTCGGCGACTTCGTGATCGCGATAGGCAATCCCTTCGGCCTCGAAGGCAGCGCCAGTGTCGGTATCGTCAGCGGCCTGAAGCGCTCAGGCATCGGCTATGACATCTACGAGAGCTTCATCCAGGTCGATGCAGCCGTGAACCCGGGCAACTCCGGCGGCGCCCTCGTCAATCTCGACGGCGAGCTTGTCGGCATCAACACAGCCGTTGGGCGCCAGAGCGGCGGCTCCGTCGGCATTGCCTTCGCCATTCCGATCAACATGGCGCGCCGTGTCGGCTATCAGCTCTACAAGCACGGGCGCATGCGCCGCGGCTCGCTCGGCTTCGAGACGACTGACCTCTCGCCGGCACTGGCAAAACAGCACAACCTGCCGAACAGGCGCGCGGCACTCGTCTCGCGGGTGGCGCCCGGCTCGCCGGCAGACGTTGCGGGCGTCAAGCCGGGCTGCATCATCGTCGCCGTCAATGGATTCCCGGTGCGCAATTCCAATGACTTCATTGCTCACTTCGGCAGCGCCGTGGTCGGAGACGAGCTCGAGATCGACTTCGTGAAGTCCACGGGAACGCAGAAGCTTCGACTTACAGTGACCGACCAGCTCACGGACCCGCCGGCCATCACGGTCTCGCGCGACGTGAATGGACTTGGTGGCCTCACAGTCACCAGTATAGGGCCGCGCTCGCCCCACTATGGTCAGGTGCGGGGTGTCGTCGTCACGGGCGTTGAGCCGGATGGACCGGCACATTCGTCCGGATTGCGCGCAGAAGACATCATCCAGTCCGTAAACGAGCTCACGATCAGTGAAGCCGGCCAGATCAGCGAGTTTGCGAACTATGCCGTGCCGATTTCACGAGCGCGCATCACTCGAGCCGGCACACCCTATATTGTCGAGTTCGGTCGCTAGTGGATCCAACTAGTTCAGAAGCCGCGCCTATAATTGGCGCGGCGCGTGCCATTGGTCATTCCGAATCATTGAGTCCAGGCGCGGAATTCGCATTTCCTGGCGAGTTGACCATTTCGCCGCGACAGCCGCTTGCTGCGCATACGGAGTCTTTCGCCAGCCTCGCCGGCGGCTAGTCCAGCCCCACTGATGCAGCAATGCCACTGCGCGTCTGCTGCCAGTTTTCATGGCCGGCGCGGCGTGCAAGTCTCTGCCCGCAACAGAGAATCGAAAGGACTGGAATGTACCGGATCGGCGTCGATATCGGCGGCACCTTCACAGATTTCGCATTGAGCAACGCCACCGGCGGCCGAATGGCGATCCACAAGCGGCTCACCACCCCAAGCGATCCTTCCGAGGCCGTGCTCGCGGGCGTCGCCACGCTCGTTGCCGACAGCGGCATCGGCATCGGCGATATCGTCGACATCGTTCACGGCACGACCCTCGTGACGAACGCCGTGATCGAACGGCGCGGCGCCGTAACGGGTATGCTCGTTACGGCAGGCTTCGGCGATATCATGGATATGGGCCCCGAGCGCCGCTACGACCTCTTCGACCTGCGCATCAAGTACCCGCCTCCGCTCGTTCCGCGCCGTCTAAGGATCGAAGTCGACGAGCGCGTGCGCTACGACGGCAGCATCGAGCGGCCGCTCGACGAGGCCAGCGTGCGCGCAGCGGCGCTGAAGTTCCGCGAGCTCGGCGTCGAGGCCGTGGCCATCTGCTTCCTGCACAGCTATCTCAATCCCGAGCCCGAGCTGCGCGCTGCCGAAATCCTGCGCGCTGCCGCGCCCGAGCTGGTCGTCTCGACGTCGGCCGATGTCTTCCCCAACATGCGCGAGTTCGAGCGCTGGACGACGACGACGCTCAATGCTTTCACGCAGCCGATGTTCGACCGCTACGTCAAGCGGCTGGAGGACGGCCTCGCCGGGGCCGGCTTCACCGGCCGTCTCTACATCATGGGATCGAGCGGTGGCACGCTGACGACGGATGCCGCCCGCCGCTATCCCGTGCGCGCCCTCGAGTCGGGGCCGGCAGCCGGCGCCCTGATGAGCGCCCATCATGGCCGCTCGCTCAAGCTGCCGAACCTTCTCTCCTTCGACATGGGCGGCACGACAGCCAAGGGCGCGCTCGTCAAAGACGGCCAGGCCATCAAGAAGTACTTCATGGAAGTGGCGCGCGTGCACGAGTTCCGCCAGGGCAGCGGCCTCCCCGTGCGCATCCCCGTCATCGACATGATCGAGATCGGCGCCGGTGGCGGCTCCATTGCCGAGGTCGACGCACGCGGACTGCTACGCGTCGGCCCGCGCAGTGCCGGTGCCATGCCGGGCCCCGCCTGTTACAGCCAGGGCGGCACGCGGCCCACACTCACCGACGCCAACCTCGTTCTCGGCTATCTCGACGCGAACTTCTTCCTCGGCGGCAAGATGAAGCTCGACAAGGCCGCCGCTGAGACAGCCATTGCCGAGAATGTCGGCAAGCCGCTCAACCTCGAGACCCTCCGCGCGGCCTGGGGCATTCACGACATTATCTGCGAGGACGTTGCGCGCGCCTTCCGCATTCATGCGACGGAGCGCGGCTTCGACTACCGCAACAGCAGCATGGTGGCATTCGGCGGCTCCGGTCCGCTCCATGCCCTGTCGGTCGCGCGCAAGCTCAAGATTCCGCGCGTGATCCTGCCGGTCGGCGCCGGTGTCATGTCGGCCCTCGGCCTGCTCGTGAGCCCGCTGGCCTTCGAGGTCGCGCGCTCGCGGCGCATTCATGTCGCGGACATAGATGCATCGGACTTCGCTTCGACCTTTGCAGCCCTGGAGAGTGAGGCATCCGGCTACCTCAAACGCGCAGGCGTCGCCGATGCCGACATCAAGATCGTCCGACACCTCGACATGCGCTACCAGGGCCAAGGCCACGAGATCGAGGTGACGCTGCCCGCGAGCGGAACCGCCGCTGGCCTCTTCGACCATCTCGGCGAGTTGTACGGCAGCGCTTACGAGAAAACCTATGGCTTGCGCCTCGACGAGCCGACCGAGATCGTCAACTGGAAGGTCGAAGCCGTGGGCCCGACGCCCTCCATTGCCGAAGGCCACGGCGGCAAGGCCGCGGGCGGCGCCGATCGCGCGCTCAAGGGCACGCGCAAGGCCTATGATCCGGCACGCGGCGACGTCACTGACTGGCCCGTCTACGACCGCTACGCTCTCGCCCCCGGCGCCGTCGTCAAAGGCCCGGCCCTCATCGAGGAGCACGAGAGCACGTGCGTCATCGGCAGCGGTGACGCTGTGACGGTCGACGCGCACTTCAACCTGATCGCCGAACTGAGCGCCTGAAGGAACCACACCCATGAGCACGAAATCCTTCGACGCCGTCAGCCTCGGCATCATGTGGGACCGGCTGGTCTCGCTCACCGACGAGATCGTCTCGACGCTGGTCCGCAGCTCGTTCTCGACCATCGTCTATGAAAGCTACGATCTCTCGTGCGTCGTCCTCGACGCCGAGACGAATTCCATTGCACAGGGCACGTTCGGCATTCCGGCCTTCATCGGCAGCGCGCCCGTCACCGCGCGTCACATGCTGAAGAAGTTCCCGGCCGAAACGCTGAAGCCCGGCGACATCATCGTCACGAACGACCCCTGGCTCGGGACGGGCCATCTCTTCGACATCACGATGATGCGCCCCGTCTTCCGCAAGGGCCGCATCGTCGCCTATACGGTCAGCATCACGCACCTTCCTGACATCGGCGGCAATGGCTTCGGCTCGGCCTCGACCGAGGTCTACCAGGAAGGTTTGCGCCTGCCGATCTGCAAGCTCTACGAAGCGGGCCGCCTTAATGAGCTGATCGTCGAGATCATCCGCACGAACGTGCGCGTGCCCGAGCAGGTCATGGGCGATGTCATGGCCAACGTGAGCTGCAACGAGGTCGGCGGGCGCGAGCTGCTCGCCTTCATGGACGAATACGGCCTCGAAGATCTCAAGGAGCTGTCAGCGGCGATCCGCAGCCAGTCCGAGCGCGCCATGCGCGCGAAGATCAGCGAGTTCCGCGACGGCACCTACCGCAATCGCATCAAGGTCGAAGGCTTCGGGGAGCCCGTCGAGTTCGTCGTGCGTGTGGACGTCAAGGGCGACAGTGTCGAGATCGACTTCGACGGCACCTCGGGCTGCGTACGCGCGGGCGTGAACGTGCCCATCTGCTACACGAATGCTATGGGGCTGCACGCAATCAAGTCACTGACGCTGCCGTCCATCCCGAACAACGAGGGTTCCGTCGCGCCGATCAAAGTGAAGGCCCCGCCAGGCTGCATCCTCAATGCGCTCCCGCCATTCCCGACGGGCGGCCGCCATGCCATGGGTCACTTCGTGACGCCGACGATCTACGGCGCGCTCGCGGAAGCCGCACCCGACCGCGTACAGGCCGACTCCGGCATGATGAACCTCATCACCTTCCAGGGCCGCCGTCGCGACGATCGCGCCTTCTCCTGCCTTTACTTCGCGGCAGGCGGCTATGGCGCGCTCGAGAACCTCGATGGCTGGGCGACGCTGCCTCATCCCTCGAACATGGCCGTCGTGCCAGTCGAGATCTGGGAGACACTGACCAACATGACCATCGAGAGCAAGCGCCTGCTCACGGACTCGGGCGGCCCGGGTCGCTGGCGCGGTGGTCTCGGCCAGGAGGTCGTGCTTCGCAATGACACGGGCCACACACTGACCATGCTCGGCATGGGCAATCGCATGGAGTTTCCGGCGCGCGGACAGTTCGGCGGTGGCGCAGGGTCATTGCGCGTGCACGCCGTCGACGGCAAGCCCGTGCACGCGAAGGGCCGCATCGAGGTTGCGCCGGGCGCGCGCATCACCGTCACGGAGGCGGGTGGCGGTGGCTTCGGTGATCCGCGCCAGCGCGATCGCGAAAGCGTCCGCGCCGACGTTCTGGAAGGCTTCGTCAGTGCGGAAGCTGCAAGCGCTGTCTACGGCGCGGAGAGCTGAAAGTCCTCACCCCGAGGCGCAACATGTCCCTTCTCCCCGTGCTTACGGGGAGAAGGTTAGGATGAGGGGCGGCAGCAAACACCGACGTCGAACAAGCTCCCGCCCCTCACCCTAACCCTCTCCCCGCAGGAGGCGGGGAGAGGGGATGAAGTGCGCCAACACGAGCGCTTCAAACGCTATCCTTGAAGGCCTCGGCGAAGATCGACAAACCTAGGTCGATCTCCTCGTCGGTGATGGTGATTGGCGGGGCAATACGGAAGATGCCCCAGCCGCCGCGCACCACGCTCGTCGAGAGACCGAGTTCTAAGCAGCGAGCCATAATGCGCCCCGCAAGCTCCGGGTTCGGCTCCTTCGTGCGCCGATCCTTGACGAGCTCCACGCCCATCATGAGACCGCGCCCGCGCACGTCGCCGATCACTTCGTAGCGCTGCATCAGGCTCTCGAAGCCCGCTTTCAGCCGCTCACCAGCGGCACGCGCACGATCGGCCAGCCGATCACGCAGGATGATCTCGATGACCTTGAGACCGACAGCCGCCGGCAGCGGATCCGAGGCGTGCGTCGTGTAGAAATGGAACTTCTTGTCGAAGCACCGCTGCTCGATCTCGGGTGTCGTGATAACGGCCGAAAGCGCAAGACCCGCACCGAGCGTCTTCGAGAGCGTGACGAAATCCGGAACGAGATCGTCGTACTCGCAGTCGAACAGGCGGCCGGTGCGGCCTAGGCCGGTCTGCGCCTCATCGACGATGACGAGCATCCCGCGCTTGCGCGCCCGCTCTGCGGCAGCCTTCAGATATCCCTTCGGCGGCACGATAACGCCGCCACTCGACAGGATGGACTCCAGGATCAGCGCTGCGGGGCTGCCCGTGGACTGGCGATCGAACAGCTCGAAGCCGTAGTCGAGCTCAGCTTCCCAGTCGTAGGCGTCGCCCTTCATGAAGGCCGGGCGATAGGGCACCGGCGCCGGCAGCGCGAACGAGCCCGGCAACGCCGGACCGTATCCTTGCCGGCTACTGGAGAACGTCGCCGACGACGCGCCGCCCGTGACGCCGTGCCATGAGCGCGACAGGGCCAGCACCTCGTAACGGCCCGTCGCCGTCTTTGCCATGCGCAGTGCCGCTTCGTTCGACTCACCACCTGTCGAGAGCAACAGCACGCGCGAGAGATCACCCGGCGCAAGCTCGGCGAGCTTCTCCGCGAGATCGATCACCGGCCGCGACAGAAGCTGGCTGTAAAGATGCACGAGCTCGCCTGCCTGCTCGCGAATGACAGCGGTGATCTCCGGGTGGCTATGGCCGAGGATCGTGCTCATCTGCCCCGATGCGAAGTCGAGGATGCGTCGGCCGTCGGTCGTCGTCATGAAGGCGCCCTGCGCCTTGTCGATGAGCACTGGCTGGAAGTAGTGCCCGTAGCGCACGAGATGGCGGTCGGCGCGCTTCCAAAGCGCCTCGTCTTCAGAAGCTCGTTCCTGCGCCATGCTCGTTCTCCTGTATTGGCTTGCGTCGCTCGCGATATTCCTGCCGCTGCCCGTCAGAGGATCTGGCTCAGGAAGGCGCGCGTCCTTGGATCGCTGGCGTTCGTGAAGAATGTTGCCGGCGGTCCGTGCTCGACGATGATACCTCGATCCGTGAAGTAGATGTGATCGCCAACTTCACGCGCGAAGCCCATTTCATGGGTGACCAGCATGCAGGTCATACCTTCCTCGGCGAGCTCGCGAATGGTCACCAGCACTTCCTTGACCGTTTCGGGATCGAGTGCGGCCGTCACCTCGTCGAACAGCATGATATCCGGGTTCATGGCGAGCGATCGCGCAATGGCGACGCGCTGCTGCTGGCCGCCGGACAGCTCGCCCGGATAGGCATCCTCCTTGCCTTCGAGGCGCACTTTCTTGATGAGGTCTCGCGCCTGCGCCTCGACTTCCTCCTTGGGCCGTTTCAGCACATGGATCGGCGCCATCATCACGTTCTCGAGCGCCGTCTTGTGTGGAAAGAGGTTGTAAGACTGGAAGACCATCCCGACCTTCTTGCGCAGCTCGAGCTTGTCCAGCGCTGGATCGTGCACTTCCTGTCCTTCGACCTTGATCGAGCCCTGGTTGATCGGCACCAACGCATTGATGCACCGGAGCAGGGTCGATTTTCCCGAGCCCGAGGGCCCGATGATGCACACGACCTCGCCTTTGCGGACGTTCAGGCTGACGCCTTTCAGCACTTCGATCGGACCGAAGGACTTGTGTACGTCTTTTATGCCGACGATAGGCTGATCCGGCGTCCAGGCGGTTGTCATTGCGCTCACCTCAGATGCGGACCGCGAACTTGCGCTCGAGCCGGATGGTCCAGCGCGCGATCGGATAGCAGTACACGAAGAAGAACAGCAGCAGCATTCCATACATCGGCATGAGCAGGTCCGTGCGCTGCTCGGAAGCGAGTGCATCCTGCGTCAGCGTCATGGCGTCGTTCACGCCGACGATCGATATGAGTGGCGTCGACATGGTCAGGATCGCGTACCAGTTCATCCATGGCGGGATCATGCGCTTCACGCACTGCGGCAGGATGATGCGCCACAGCGTCTGAAGGCGCGAGAAGGCGAGGCTTTCCGCCGACTCCCATTGCCCGGTCGGGATCGAATTGACCGCGCCCCGCACGATCTCGGCAACATTGGCCATGACCGGCAGCGCGAGGCCGACGGTTGCCTTGAACCACGCCGGAAAGGGTATCGTGAGGCCGCCGATCCGGAACTGGAAGGGCGTCAGCAGCATCACGAAGAACAGCAGGACGAGCCAGGGCGAATTGCGAAAGAACTGCGTGATCGCCCAAGAGACGGACCGCACGGGAGCGAACTTCGATATTAACCCGAGGCCCAGCACGAGCCCGCTGACCGTACCGATCGCCATCGCGAGAAAGCTGACGAGAATATTGAGAGCGAACCCACCGAACTCGCGAGGCGGTCCGATCAGGACGAGCGGCGCCCATTTCCAAAGCGTCGCGAGAATACCGAGCCTCTCACCTCCGGCGACGAGCTGTGCCCAGGCCTCACTGACGAGTGCAACGCTCGCAAAAAAACCGAGCGCGATACCGAGCGCCCGCGGTGTGAAGGCGCTGGCGAGAAAGCCGGTCTCGCCCTGAAACGACGGAGGCGCAACTGGAGCGAGAATGAGATTGGCGCTCATTGGCCGAACCCCGGAACACGCAGCGAGCGCTCGAGCCGTGTCATGAGCCACACGAAGATGCCGACCAGCAGAAGGTAGAATGTCAGCAGCGTCACCATCATCTCAAAGACGTTGATGCGGTCCGACCAAATCTGACTCGCGATGTACAGCGTCTCTGGAACGGCAATGGCGTAGGCCTGCGTCGTTGTCTTGATGAGGTTCACCAGATTGTTGTTGAGCGCCGGCAGGCACACCCGCACGGCAAGAGGCAGCACGACGAGGCGGTAGATCTGCCAGCGGTTGAAGCCGAGCGAATCCGCCGCTTCGACCGTCGCCTTCTGGACGGCTTCGACGCCCGAGCGGAAGATCTCGATGTTGAAGGCACCGGCGAAGAACGAGAGTGATATCACCGCCCAGGCGAAGCTGCCGAGCATGGGTTGTGCAATGCCGTACTCGTTCTCGATGCGCGGCATCTGCGGGCCGAGCGCAAAATAGAAGAAGTACATCTGCACGAGCGGCGGTGTGTTCCGGAAGAACTGGATGTAGCCCTGAACAAACCCCTTCAGGATCTTGAAGCGGCTCCCCTGCAGCCATGCACCGATGATGCCGATGAGGACACTCAGGACGACGCACGTAGCGGCGAGCTGGATCGTCGTCCACATGCCGCGCAGGAGGCGGGTGCGCTCGAACGTATCGTAGAAGTGGACGAGATTGATGCCATACGCGTCATGCAGACTGCGCAGGAAGTCCCAAAGACCTTCCATTCAAGTCCCGTCGCTCGGAATGCCATGTGGAGATAGAGAAATGCCGGGCGGACGGTCGAAACCGCTCCACCCGGCATCAACCGAATTACTTCTTCGCGGCGGCGCTGGCGTCGATCAGCCACTGCGTATTGTTGCCGACCCACTTCTTCTCGAGGGCGAGCAGCGTGCCCGAGGCCAGCCACTCCTTCGTCGTCGCAGCCATGAACTTGCCCCAGGGGCCGTCGAGATCCTCGATCTTCACGGCGAGCCCCCACGGAACGGGCTTCCACTCGGGGAGCGCGACGACATCGAAGCCTTCGAACTTCTTGTCGTTGGCCTTCTTGAACACGAGCACGACGTCATCATACACGAAGCCGACGCAGCGTCCGTCGAGAAGGGCCTGCTCGGCCTCCGTCACACCCTTGAAGGCCACGAGATCCTGGCCGGTGTACTTCGACTGCAGGTCATTGTTGTAGAAGGCGCCCTGCAGCGCGCAGACGGGCTTGCCCTTGAGATCGGCGGCGCTCTTGATGTTCGCCTTCTTGTTGGCGAGGATCGCGACTCCCGAGGCGTAGTAGACCGGATCGATGATGCCCACGACCTTGCGACGCTCAGGCGTGTCGCTCATGGTCGCGATCATGAGATCGATCTTGCCTTGCTGCAGGAACTGCATCCGGTTCGACGAGACGACCGAGACGAGCTCCAGCTTCACGCCGAGCCGCTTCGCCACGTCGGCAGCCATATCGGCTTCCATGCCGACGATATTGCCGCTCGCGTCCCGCGTACCCCACGGCGGATAGTCGGTTTTGACGCCTACGATGAGCGTCCCCTTTTTCTTGATCTCGGCGAGCGGGTCGGCCTTCGCTGCCGTATTGGCCATCAGCGCGGCGACAACGCCGATAGCCAAGGCTCCGATCAAACGTCTCATTCTGCTTCTCCCGTTATGCTTCTCAGCCCACGATCCGCGCGCAGCCTAGCGCTTGTCGGCCCGCTGCCCGAATTTATGGCACAGCCAGCTTAACTTCCGAAAGCCGGACAATTCAATCAAGCTGTTCGGTTTCCAGGCATTCTTAGGCGGGTGTAAGTCATCCGCGCCCGGATCAGCGGGGCATCTGGCCGCCACGTCCGGTCAGATGCCGGCATCCCAGTAGGGCTTGTCGCCGAAATGCGCGACCAGAAAGTCGATGAACGCGCGCACCTTCATGGAGACGTGCCGCGTCGGCGGATAGAGCGCGCACACCGAAAGCTCCGGCGCGCGATATCCGGCGAGGATACTTTTCAAGCTTCCGGAGCGAAGCTCGGGGCCTGAAATGAAGGTCGGCAGAAGCGCGATGCCCTGCCCCTCGAGGGCTGCATCGCGCAAGATCTCCGCGTTGTTCGTGCAGAGCCGCCACGGCACGTTGATCCAATGATCGCCGTCCTTGCCGGTGAGCTTCCACTGCACGCCCGTGCCGAGATAGTCATAGGACAGCAGCTCATGCCCGGGCAGATCGCTCGGATGCTTCGGCGTGCCATGCTCCCCGAGGTAGGCAGGAGAGGCGCATAGGACGCGATGCGCCGGCACGATACGCCGCGCGATGAGGCTCGAGTCCGCCATGTCCGCGATGCGAATGGTCACGTCGAAGCCTTCCTGCACCGTATCGAGCTGCTGGTCGCTGAGGATCAGGTGAATGCGCAGCTCCGGATACTGCTTCATGAACGCCGCGATGGCCTTGCCGAGATGCAGCGTGCCGAAGGACATGGGCGCATTCACCCGGAGCGTACCGCGCGGTGCCGCCTGGAGCTGCGAAACCGTCAGATCCGCTTCCTCGATATCCGACAGGATCGCCACGCACCGCTCGTAGTAGATGCGCCCGTTGTCGGTGGGGCTCGCACTCCGCGTGGTGCGATGGAGAAGTTGCACGCCGAGTTCGGTCTCCAGCTCGATCACATATTTGCTGATGGCCGAGCGCGAGAGGCGCAGGCTGCGCGCGGCCTCCGAGAAGCTGCCGAGCTCGACGACTTTGGTGAAGGCGCGCAGCCGCGTGAGCTTGTCCATCCGATCTCCTCCCTCGACCTGCCCAATTGTCGATGAATTGGAGACACAAAGCGCACAGTTCTGGCCATTGTCAATGATATGGGACGACCACATATTGCGTGCAGAGAGTTCGAGAACCCGCCCCTGGCGGAGAAAGGTGGCCCCAAATGAGCGGCATCCATCATGTGACGGCGATCGCCGGCCGGCCGAACGTCAACTTCGACTTCTACACGCGCACGCTCGGCCTGCGCTTCGTCAAGAAGACCGTCAACTTCGACGATCCCGGCACCTATCACTTCTATTACGGCGACGAGGCCGGCAATCCTGGCACGATCCTCACGTTCTTCCCCTGGGAGCACGCCGCGCCCGGGCGCGGCGGTGTCGGCCAGACGCAGACGACTGCCTTCCGCATTCCCGCGCAGTCGATCGGCTACTGGGCTCACCGGCTCGTCGAGGCCGGCGCGAAGCACGAGGCGCCGATCAAGCGTTTCGGCGAGGTCGTGCTCGAGCTCACCGATCCAGACGGCATGGGCCTTTCCCTTGTGGGCGTTCCCGGCGCTGAAAACGAGCCGGCCTGGACGACCGACGGCATACCCGCCGAGCACGCCATCCGTGGTTTCCACGGCGTGACGCTCATGCTCGACAGCGTCGAGCCGACCGGCGCCATCCTGACGGATGTCCTCGGCTTCACGAAGGTCGGGCAGGAGGGCCCGTACGTTCGCTTCATGAGCGAGGGTGCTGTTGGCGGCATCGTCGATATCCGCGAGGCGAAGGGCTTCCTTCCCGGCCGGATGGGGCGTGGCTCGGTGCATCACGTTGCCTTCCGCGCCAAGGATGATGCCGAGCAGGCCGAGATCGCGAGGAAGCTCTCGGAGGTGCACGGCATCTATGCGACCGAGCAGAGGGATCGCCAGTACTTCCGCTCGATCTACTTCCGCGAGCCTGGCGGCATTCTGTTCGAGATCGCCACGGACGCGCCGGGCTTCACGGTCGATGAGCCGATCGCAACGCTCGGTACCGATCTGAAGCTCCCGCGCTTCCTGGAGTCGAAGCGGCAGCAGATCGAAGCCGTTCTGCCCACACTGGAGGTTGCAGCATGAACACGGCAGCTCACATTGAGACTGCCGGTGCACCGCTCTCCCGCGCCAAAGCGGCCATGATCCTTCTTCATGGCCGCGGCGCGACCGCGGAGGGAATGCTGGATCTGGCCGGAGTGTTCGCTCAACCGGACATGGCCTATCTGGCACCCCAGGCACCGGGCCGTACGTGGTATCCGCACTCGTTCCTCGCGCCGATCGCACAGAACGAGCCGCATCTTTCGCGTGCGCTCGCTCAGGTCGGTGCGCTGATCGAGGACCTCGGCCGAAAGGGCTTCGGCCCCGAAAAGATCGTCCTCCTCGGCTTCTCGCAGGGTGGCTGTCTCGCGCTCGAGTATGCGGCGCGCCATGCGCAGCGCTATGGCGCGGTCATCGGGCTCAGTTCCGGGCTCATCGGTCCCGAAGCAACGCCGCGCACGTATGGCGGTTCGCTTGCTGGAACGCGCGTCGTCCTGGGCTGCAGTGATGTCGATGCCCACATCCCGGTCGGCCGCGTGCATGAGTCGGCGCGCGTCCTGAGTGCGCTCGGTGGCGATGTCATCGAACGCATCTACCCAGGCATGGGACACACCATCAACGACGACGAGATCTCACAAGTGCGCGCAGCCTTGACGAGGGTTCTCCCTCCCGAATTCAGCAATAACCCGCGAGACGTCGACTAACTGACCCTGCATCAGTTCGCGACGGACCACCCAGCCAACCACTCAGCAAGGAGAAGCAACCATGTCCAAGCCATCCTATCTCGAAGTTCTTACTCCGCAGAACAGCCAGGTTCTTTTCATCGACCAGCAGCCGCAGATGGCCTTCGGCGTGCAATCGATCGACCGCCAGGTACTCAAGAACAACGTCGTGGGTCTGGCCAAGGCCGCAAAGGCGTTCAAAATTCCGGCGACAATTACGACGGTGGAGACCGATGGCTTCTCCGGCAACACCTATCCCGAGTTGCTCGCGGTCTTCCCGGAGAACAAGCTGCTCGAACGCACGTCGATGAATTCCTGGGACGACCAGAATGTGCGCGATGCCCTTGCAGCGAACGCCGCGCAGGGCAGAAAGAAAGTTGTCGTCTCGGGCCTGTGGACAGAGGTCTGCAACATGACGTTCGCTCTCTCGTGTCTGCATGATACCGACTATGAAATCTACATGGTCGCCGATGCCTCCGGCGGCACGTCCGTCGATGCGCACATGTACGCCATGGATCGCATGGTCCAGGCAGGCGTTGTCCCCGTCACTTGGCAGCAGGTTCTGCTCGAGTGGCAGCGCGACTGGGCGCGGAAGGACACCTACGATGCCGTTATGGCGATCGTTAAGGAGCATTCGGGCGCCTATGGCATGGGCGTCGACTACGCCTATACGATGGTCCACAAGGCCCCGGAACGTGTGAAGCATGGCGAGCGTATTGGCCCGAACCCGGCCAAGGTCTGAGATCGATAGCTGAGACCGGTGGCCGTGACGGCCATCGGTCCTCTGGAAGGGCGGGTGGGCAATGGCAGCATCAGAAGGCACCAAGGCTCAGCCCGAAGGCTCGGCGCTCGCCCCGCTCAAGCATACCGTCTTTGCGGCGCTGTGGATTGCAACGGTCGTGTCGAACGTCGGCACGTGGATGCAGAACGCGGCAGCCGGCTGGCTCATGGCAGGCCTGACGAGCGACGCCTTCATCGTCTCGCTTGTCCAGGTGGCGACGATGCTGCCGGTTGTCCTGCTCGGCCTTCCAGCCGGCGCCCTTGCCGACATCATCGACAGGCGTTGGCTGCTCATCGCGGTCAATGCCGCCGTCACGGTCGTCGTCGCCTTACTCGGCCTATTGGTCTGGTACGATCTGGTAACACCGTGGGTTCTGCTGCTCTTCACGTTCCTTGTCGGAGCGGGATCGGCGCTCATTGCGCCGGCATGGCAAGCGATCGTGCCATCGCTCATCCCGCGCAATGATCTGCAAGCGGCGATCTCGCTCAATAGCGTCGGCATCAACATCAGCCGTGCCATCGGCCCCGCGCTCGCCGGTATCGTCATCGGCGTTGCCGGCCTCGCCGCGCCCTTCTGGCTCAACGCCATCAGCACGCTCGCCGTGATCGGCGTGCTGTTGTGGTGGCGCCCTGTTGGAGCTGCTGCCGGTGCGCTGCCGCCGGAGCGCTTTCGCTCTGCGCTCGGCATCGGCTGGCGCCACGTCCGTCACAATCGCCACCTGACTGCGACGCTCGTGCGCTCGGCCGGCTTCTTCGTGTTCGCAAGTGCCTACTGGGCCTTGTTGCCCCTCGTGGCGCGCGACCAGATCGCGACCGGACCACAACTCTACGGCCTGCTGCTCGGCACGATCGGCGTGGGTGCGGTCGGCGGCGCGTTCCTGCTGCCGCGCCTGAAAGCGCTGCTCGGTCCTGACAAGCTCGTCGCCGCTGCCACGGCTGGAACGGCCCTCGCCCTCGTGCTCTTCGGGCTTGCGCAATCCTCTTATGTTGGCCTCGCAGCAGCGCTCATTGCCGGCATTTCCTGGATCGCCGTTCTCGCGCCGCTCAATGTCTCCGCCCAGGTCGCCTTGCCCGGATGGGTCAAGGGGCGCGGCCTCGCCGTCTTCGCCATCGTGCAGTTTGGCGCCATGACGATCGGCAGCGCGCTATGGGGGCAGGTGGCCAAGTTCAGCGGCCTCCCAACGGCGCATATTGTTGCGGCCGTGGGGGCGCTGGCCTGCATTCCGCTGCTCATGCGCTGGAAGTTGCAAACAGGCGCCGACATAGATCTTACGCCCTCCCTGCACTGGCCCGATCCTGTTCTTTCCGGTGACGTGGAACTTGACCGCGGTCCCGTGCAGATCATCATCGAATACAAAATCGCTCCCCACGATCGCGAAGCCTTTCTCGCCGCGATCAGCGAGCTCAGCCGCGAGCGGCTGCGCGATGGCGCCTACGACTGGGATGTGTTCGAGGACGTCGCCGAGCCCGGACGCATGATCGAGACCTTCCTCGTCTCTTCCTGGATCGAGCACCAGCGCCAGCACCATCGCGTCACCGCCGACGACCGGGAAGTGCAGGAGCGCCTGCACAAGTTTCATAAGGGCACGAAGCCGCCTTTCGTCCAGCACCTGATCGCGGCACGCCCGAAACAGCACTAAAGATCCAGGGAAAGGTCTACCATGGCGTTGCCGATTGCTCCCGACCTCATCCTGCACAACGCGCAGATCACCACGCTCGATCGCACCAATCCTTCCGCGACGGCGGTCGCCATCAAGGACGGGAAGTTCGTGGCCGTCGGCAGCGACAAGGACGTCGTCCCACTCGCGGGACCCCGGACCAAGCTCGTCGATCTCAGGGGGCGGCGCGTCCTTCCGGGCCTTTGCGACAACCACACACACGTCGTGCGCGGCGGCCTCAACTTCAACATGGAGCTTCGTTGGGACGGCGTGCGCTCACTCGCCGATGCCATGAACATGCTGAAGCGGCAGGTCGCCATCACACCGCCGCCGCAGTGGGTGCGTGTCGTCGGCGGCTTCACCAAGCAGCAGTTCGCCGAGAAGCGCCTGCCGACCATCGACGAGCTCAATGCCGCAGCACCGGATACGCCCGTCTTCATCCTGCATCTCTATGATCGCGCGATCCTCAACGGCGCGGCACTGCGCGTCGTCGGCTACACCAAGGACACACCGAACCCACCCGGCGGCGAGATCGTGCGCGATGCCGCCGGCAATCCGACGGGCCTCCTGCTCGCCAAGCCCAATGCGACCATCCTCTACGCGACACTCGCTAAGGGACCGAAGCTCCCGTTCGACTATCAGGTAAACTCGACGCGCCACTTCATGCGCGAGCTCAATCGGCTTGGCATCACGAGCGTGATCGATGCCGGTGGCGGATTCCAGAATTTTCCGGAGGACTACGCCGTCATCCAGAAGCTCGCCGACGACGGGCAGATGACCGTGCGGCACGCCTACAATCTCTTCACGCAGAAACCCAAGCAGGAAAAGGACGACTTCCTCAACTGGACGCGCACGTCGAAGTACAAGCAGGGCGATGACTACTTCCGCCACAACGGCGCGGGCGAGATGCTCGTTTTCTCCGCCGCCGACTTCGAGGACTTCCGCCAGCCGCGCCCGGACATGCCGCCGGAAATGGAAGGCGATCTCGAAGCGGTCGTGCGTATCCTGGCCGAGAACCGCTGGCCCTGGCGCCTGCACGCGACGTACGACGAGACGATCTCGCGCGCCCTCGATGTCTTCGAGAAGGTCAACCGCGACATCCCGCTCGAGGGGCTCAACTGGTTCTTCGATCATGCCGAGACGATCTCGGAGCGCTCGATCGACCGGGTCGCGGCGCTCGGCGGCGGCATCGCCGTGCAGCACCGCATGGCCTACCAGGGCGAGTTCTTCGTCGAGCGCTACGGCGCCCGCGCAGCCGAGGCGACACCGCCGATCGCGCGCATGCTCGAGAAAGGCGTGAAGGTCTCGGCCGGCACCGACGCGACACGCGTCGCCTCCTACAATCCCTGGGTCTCGCTCGCGTGGATGGTGACGGGGCGCACCGTTGGCGGCCTGCGCATCTACCCGCAGCACAATTGCCTCGATCGCGAGACCGCGCTCCGCATGTGGACAGAGAAGGTCACGTGGTTCTCCAACGAGGAGGGCAAGAAGGGCCGCATCGAAGTCGGTCAGCTTGCCGACCTGACGGTGCCCGACCGCGACTACTTCAAGTGCCTGGAGCTGGAGATTGTCGACACGACGGCGGAGCTGACGATCGTCGGCGGCAAAGTTGTGTATGCTGCCGGCGCCTTTGCCAGACTCGACGAGGGCGGACCACCACCTGCCATGCCCGACTGGTCACCGGTGCGCACGTTCGGCGGATATGGAGCATGGGGTGCCTCCACATCCAGTGGCTGCCAGCCGATCCAGCAACGTGCTGCGGCGAATTGCGGATGCGCACATGCGTGCGGCGTACATGGGCATAATCACGCCGCAGCGTGGACCAACGCACTCCCAGTCGCGGATCTCAAAAGCTTCTGGGGCACATTCGGCTGTGCCTGCTGGGCCGTATAAGCCAGCCACGCCCTTCAATCCAGAAGCAGACGGAATCCCCCTCCCACTTGTGGGGAGGGGCTAGGGGTGGGGGGAATCCCTACTGCCAATATTCTGCCATTGCCCTCCTACCCCCCCACGCCGCGCCGGAAGGCGCGCCTCCGGCGCAGGGGGGAGGAATAAGGGAGGCAAGCGCACGGGGCTGCTTCGATCTCCTGAGCACTACTGCTTGTTGCTCGCGGATTTGGTGGACTTGGCCGCCTTCTTCTTCACCCGCTTCTTCGCCGGCGGGGCATCATCGCTGCCGAACCCGAAGCCAGAGAAGATCGAGGATACCGGTGCTGACGTATTCGCGCCCGAGTAGTTCGCGACGACGCGCACCGTCGTCCCGACCTTGGCCATCGTCGCCAGATGCACGACGTGCTCGTTCATCATCCGGAAGCAGCCCGACGACGACGCGCGGCCGATCGAACGTTCGTTGTTCGTGCCGTGGATGCGGTAGATCGTGCTGCCGAGGTAGAGCGCCTTGGCGCCGAGCGGATTGATGACACCGCCGGAGACCGTGATCGGCAGTCCGGGCTGGCGCTTGTGCATCTCCGGCGGCGGCGTCCACGAGGGCCAGTCGGCAACACGGCTGATCTTCTCCGTCCCCGTCCACTCGAAGCCGTCGCGCCCAACGGAGATCGGATAGGCATAGGCCTTCTTGCCGGGCAGCACGTAATAGAGCTGGCGCCCGCCCGTATCGACGATGATCGTGCCTGGCTCCTCGCCTTTGTCGAGGTACACAATCGGCGGCTCCTGTGGCTTGATATCCGGCTTGCCACCGCCGTCCATGAATTTGGGATAGACCGTCGGACCATAGTTCTTGCGGCGCTCGGCACGTTGGGCCTCGAGCTCACGCTCGCGCCGCTCGACGTCGCTCTGGAAGACAGGTCCGGCCGCCCCCCATTGCGACTGCGCGAGAGCATGAGCCCCGCCCCACGCGAGTCCCGCGCCAGCCAGGGCGCAAAGCAATGCCGTTCGAGCCACGTTCATACGCATCCCCCGATTCCCCCTCGCGCCGCAGTGTGACCTGCGCCGAGTCGCCGATCCGAAATTAATCGTAAGCACGGTATCGGTACAAGCCGACTCGCCTCTCAATTGACGATGCGGACGAGGCTGGCGCGCCGAGGACACGCTCAGCGGAGAATGCTGGCCCTCCGATCGCCCGTTCGTGCACAGTATTTGTGCTTGATATGGCGGCCGTATTGCACAGACTTTGATTGATCATGGAGCAATTCCCAGCCAGTGGCCAGAACGCCCCCGGCGCCAGGTTGGAGCGACACCATGGCCGCTACGTTCTCCGATAGTGAACAGACGTTCCTGGAAAAGGATCGCCCCCTGCAGGAGGATATCCGCCTGCTCGGCCAGATCCTGGGCGACACCGTTCGAGAGCAGGATGGCGAGAACGCCTTCGAGATCGTCGAGGCCATTCGGCGCCTGTCCGTCGCCTTTCAGCGCAAGTCCGACGAGGCGGCGGGGCGCAATCTCGATACGTTGCTGAGCCGGCTGAGCCCGGCGGAGACCGTGTCGGTCATTCGTGCCTTCAGCTATTTCTCGCATCTGGCCAATCTGGCCGAGGACCGCCACCATGTTCGCCGTCGCCTCGTTCATGAGATCGAGGACGAGCCACAGGACGGCAGCCTCGCCCGCTGTTTCACCCGCCTGCGCGAGGCGCGCATCACCGACGACCGCATCGAGCGCGCCCTCGCCGGCAGCTATGTCTCGCCGGTGCTGACGGCACATCCGACGGAAGTTCAGCGCAAGAGCACGCTCGATGCCGAACGCGATGTCGCGGAGCTGCTGGCTGAGCGCGAGAACCTCCGCACGCCGCGCGAAAGATCCGAGAACGAGGCGCGGCTGCGCGCACGCATCGCCCAGCTCTGGCAGACGCGGATGTTGCGCACCGAGAAGCTCACCGTGCGCGACGAGATCGAGAACGCGCTGAGCTACTACACGTCGACGTTCCTGACCGAGATTCCACGCCTCTACTCGGAGCTCGAGGAGCTTCTCAGGCGGCCCGTCCCATCGTTCTTTCGCATGGGGAATTGGATTGGCGGGGATCGCGACGGCAATCCGAACGTGAATGCAGGCACGCTCGACTGGGCCGTCAAGCGATACGCCGAAACGGTGCTGCGCCACTACCTGATCGAAACCCACAAGCTCGGCGCCGAGCTGTCGATGTCGAGCGTGCTGACACCATCGACGTCCGCACTGCTGGAGCTTGCCGCGCGATCCGGAGACAACAGCCAGCGGCGGATGGACGAGCCCTACCGCCGTGCGCTCACGGGCATCTACAGCCGCCTCGCTGCGACCATCAAGGCGCTCACCGGCGCCGAAGCACTGCGCCACGCAGTAGCGCCGAGCGCGCCCTATCCGGATGCTGCCACGTTCCTTGCCGATCTCATCGTCATTCGCGATTCGCTCCTGGCCAATCATGGCGGCGCACTCATCCGCTTCCGCCTCGCCCCGCTCATCCGCGCCGTTCAGGTCTTCGGCTTTTATCTCGCGACGACCGATCTGAGGCAGAATTCCGACCGCCACGAAGCCGTCGTTGCCGAGCTGCTCGCCGCGGCCCGCATCGAGCCCAACTATTCCGAGCTCTCCGAGGAGCAGAAACAGTCAGTACTGCTCGCGCAGCTCCAGGATCCGCGATCGCTGCAAATCCGCGGCGTCGAATACAGCGCGAGCACGCAAGGCGAGCTGGCCATCTTCGAGCGCGCGCGCGAGTTGCGCCAAGCTTTCGGCGCCGAAGCGATCCGCCACTACATCATCAGCCACACGGAGAGCGTCAGCGATCTTCTGGAAGTTCTACTCCTGCAGAAAGAATGCGGTCTGCTGCACGGATCACTCGCCCCTGGAGATATCTCCCACGCCACGGTCGACCTCATCGTCGTGCCGCTGTTCGAGACCATCGAGGATCTGCGCGCTGCCGAACCTATCATGCGCGAGTTCTACGATCTGCCGGGCGTCGAGACGCTCATGCGCAATTCCGGCGCCGTCCAGGATGTCATGCTCGGCTACTCCGACAGCAACAAAGACGGCGGCTACTTCACCGCGAACTGGGAGCTTTATCGCGCGTCGACCGCACTCGGGAAAGTCTTCGACGAGAAGCCGGGCCTCGCCCTTCGGCTCTTCCACGGGCGCGGCGGCACGGTGGGACGCGGCGGCGGTCCGAGCTACCAGGCGATCCTGGCGCAGCCGCCCGGCACCGTGAAGGGCCAGATCCGCGTCACCGAGCAGGGGGAAGTCATCAACGCCAAATACGCGAACCCGGAGATCGGCCGCCGCAATCTCGAGACCTTCATGGCGGCAACGCTCGAAGCGACATTGCTGACAAATCGACAAGCGCCCGCGTCCGAGTTCCTGGATGCTGCGGCGGAACTCTCGGTCAGCAGCATGACGGCCTACCGGAGGCTCGTCTATGGCACGGACGGCTTCACCGACTACTTCTTCGCGGCGACTCCGATCTCGGAAATTGCCGAGCTCAACATCGGCTCACGACCGGCGTCGCGAAAGGCCAATCGCCGCATCGAGGACTTGCGCGCCATTCCCTGGGGTTTCTCGTGGGGGCAAAGCCGCGTGACGCTGCCCGGATGGTTCGGCTTCGGCTCGGCGGTCGAAGATTTCGTGGCCGCGAACGGCGATGCACGCTTGGCGCTCTTGCGGCGCATGAACAGCGAGTGGCCGTTCTTCCGAACGATCCTGTCCAATCTGGATATGGTGCTGGCCAAGGCCGATCTCGCCGTCGCACGCCGCTATGCCGCGCTGGTGCCCGATCAAAAGCTCGCCAAGAGCACATTCGAGGCCATCGAACTGGAGTGGTCGAAGACCGTTCAGGCACTCGAAGCCATCACAGGGGAATCCCGACGACTCGCCGACAACCCATCCCTCGCGCGATCCATTGCGCATCGCTTTGCCTACATCGCGCCGCTCAACCACCTGCAGGTCGAGCTGCTGCGACGCTGGCGGGCGGGGCAGATCGACGAGAAGGCGCAACGCGGCATCCTCATCTCGATCAACGGTATCGCGGCAGGCCTTCGCAATACCGGCTAACGGGTTCCGCGCCCTCGGCAAGCGCCCAGTCGTCGAAGCACTATCTGTCCAGAAGCTCCATCGGTATGGTTCCCTTCCGGACCAGACCGGGAGATCATCGATGTCCTGCGCATACACGCGACGTTTCATCCTGATGTGCATTGCCGTCCTGGCCCCACATGCTGGTGCAGTTCGTGCTCAAACACCCCCGAGCGCTGCCGAGATCTCGCAGTACACCGGCCTGCACAAGGCCGCGGCGGCGGGGCATGTGGAGGAAGTGCAGGCGCTCCTCGCAAGCGGCGCCAATGCTAACGCGCGTGACGCCGCAGGCCGCACACCTGCTCACGTCGCAGCGTTCGGCTCGCACTACGACCTCCTGCGCGTCTTGGTTGCCGGCGGCGCGGACATCAATGCGCTCGAAGACAGCCGCTATGACGTCATCACCATTGCCGCCGTGAAGGATGATGTGCGTATGGTCGAGCTCGCAATCGAACTCGGCGGGAATCCAAAAGCGATTACCAGCCGCTATGACGGCACGGCCCTGATCGCGGCCGCGCATCTCGGGCACGAAGGTGTCGTCGAGGCGCTGATCAAGGCGGGCGCGTCTCTCGATCATGTAAACAATCTCGGCTGGACGGCGCTGATAGAAGCCGTCGTTCTCGGCGACGGCGGCCAGCGTCACGTCGCGACGGCAAAAGCCTTGGTGCAGGCGGGAGCACGGAAGGACCTCGGCGACCGATCCGGCGTGACACCTCTGGAGCACGCACGACAACGCAACTACCAGGCCATGATCGAGGTCCTGAACTGACGCGCGGATGCGGCCTAAAGCAACGGACTTGAAATTCACCTCAATTCGCTGCTGGGTGGTGAGTGAATTTCAAGTCCAATGTTGCTTTATAATGCTATGATTCTAAAGCGTCTTTGGACCTTAAGTGCGACTCTGAGATCGACCCAGGCGTGGGTCGCATTTAAGGTCCGACGCTTTAGCCGCTGAGCGGCCACAGGCTCTTCGGCGCACGCTCGTACTTGAGAAAACGGAGATTCGCCGGCGCAACACCGGGCGTATCCACGTAGACGACTTCGCTCGCGATCGGACCGAATTTGGCGTGGAAGTGCTGCGAGGACTTGACGACGATCAGCTTCGTCTCGGCGAGAACAATGCCGAACTGCTCGAAGAGGTTCGTGCCGAAGCCCTGTGTGCGGTGCGTCGTCAGCACGACCTTCACGCCATCGATACGGACGACCGCCACATCGCCGAGCGGCGCGATCGTACCGCTCAGCCCATCCTGCCAAGCATCCTTCTTCACCGCGAGAACCTCGACCGTGACGTCGAGCGGCGGCCCCGAGTACTGGCTGACCTTACCACCGATCCGCAGCTTCAAAGTCGCACCGACACCCGCTTGCAAGCAGAAGCCCACCGCGACCGGATCCCAGAATGGCCCTAGCACAGCGTTCTCGACCTTGCGTTCGAGCAGGCGAGCCAGAATGAAGGTCGAGTCGCCGCCGGCACCAGCACCTGGATTGTCCGCGCTGTCCGCCAGCACAACCGACATGTGATTGCTCCCGAGCCCGCGCGTGATCGCGCCGTCGGCATCGGGATAGGGCGGCGCGAACTTCTCGCGCATGGCAATGATCTCGTCGCCGAGTTCCTTGCAAATGCGCTCGGCCTTCGCCGCGTCCCTGTCAGTGACGACGAGAAGCCGCGCACCGAGGTCCGGGCTGTCGCCCCAGGGAAAGCCATGCCCGAACGAGATCGAGAGCACGCCGTCCTTGCCCTCCATCTCATAGAAGCGATCCACCAGACTGCGGGCGGGCTCACGCGTCGTCGGGATGAGCGAGATGAATCCGAGATCGCGTAGGTGCATGACGGGCTTCGTGCGGCCGGCAATGGCATCCTCGGAAAGACGCACGAGATCGCGCGCGCGATCGTAGATGTCGGTGTGCGGGTATTCCTTGAAGATCACCATGAGATCGACGGCGCCGACCTTCTGCTCGGTGAGATGGCAATGCAGGTCCAGCTCGGCGCCGAGGAACACATCCGGGCCGATGAGCGCGCGCACACGCGCGAGGAGGTCGCCCTCGGCGTCTTCGTATCCGTCCGCGATCATGGCGCCGTGGATCTGGAGCAGAACCCCGTCGACCGGCATGGCCGCCTTGAGGTCCGCGAGAAGCTGGTCGCGGAGGAATTCGTATGCACTCTTCGCAGTTACGCCTGAGGGCTGGGCAAAGGCGAGCTTGCCTTCGATGAGCGTCCAGCCGGCTTCCGCGCTCCGTTCGCGTAGCGCCTTGCAGAGCTGGCCGAATGCGGGCAGCAGCTCGGATGGCGTCGCCGCCATGTCGTAGGCCTTGCCCTGGAATTCGACGAGGCCGGTCGGCATGGGCGCGAACGTGTTGGTTTCAGTGCCGAGCGTGGCCGTGAAGATGCGCATTTAGGTGAGTTCCCCGTGGCTGGTTGCACCGAGGATGGCAGAGCCTTCGTGCATTTTCAAACGCTTGAGTTTGCAGACCTTCCGCGCACTTTGTCTCATGCGCTGGCGCCGCGAGCATCCATACGCGAGCCGGGTGGCTGATACTCCCCGTGAAGCAAACAGCTCTGTCTGCTTGACCCGGCCCCGATTGTATACGAACCACAGGCGCGGAAAACGGATCGGAGCCAGTCGTGGCGACAGTCGCTTCAGCGCGCAAATGGGAAAAGCAGGAAACGGCGCTGCTCGGGCAGGTGGCAGCGGCGCACTTCGTCAGCCATTTTCATATGATGACGCTGCCGGCCCTGATCCCACTGCTGCCGGCGCATCTTGGTATAAGCTTCATCGAGCTCGGCTTCGCGCTCACGGCCTTCAATCTCGTCTCGCTGCTCGTGCAGACACCGCTCGGCTTCCTGATCGACCGCGTGGGCGCGCGGCGCATGCTGATTGCGGGCCTCGTCCTTGGCGGCGCGAGCTTCCTGTCACTGGCACTCACCAAGTCCTACGGCTTCCTGATCCTTGCGATGATGGGCGTGGGCCTCGCCAACGGCGTCTATCACCCCGCCGACTACGCGATGCTCTCGCGCGGCATCCGCGGCGATAAGATGGGCCGCGCCTTTTCCTTCCACACGTTCGCAGGCTTCATCGGTGGCGCTGTCACACCAGTCGCGTTGCTCACAGCGACCGCGTTTGGCGGCGTACCGCTTGCTTTCGCGTTCTCAGGCACCATCGCCTTTGCGGTGGCACTCGTGCTCGCGGCCATTCCTGCGGAAGCGGCTGCGACGTCGACCGTCCGCACCACGAAGACAGCAGGCGTCACGTCGGTCGGTGGCCTCAGAGGTCTGATAACGCCGGCCGTGCTCTCGCTGATGCTGCTCTATGTGCTGCTTAGCTTGAGCACGAGCGGCATTCAGAATTTTTCAGTTTCGGCGCTGACCACCGGCTATGGCGTGAGCCTTACCATGGCGAACACGGCACTGACGGGCTACCTGCTGGCAAGCTCCATCGGCGTGCTGGCCGGCGGCATTCTCGCGGATCGCACACGGCATCATGGTATCGTCGCGTCGCTTGCGCTCCTCGTGGCGGCCGCGCTCATCTCGCTGGTCGCGCTGGCTGACCTGCCGCATGTGCTGCTCGTCGCTGTGATGACTGCCGCCGGCTTTCTCTTCGGCATCATCGCGCCCTCACGCGACATGCTCGTGCGGGCAGCCTCGCCTCCCGGCGCTGAGGGCCGTGTATTCGGCATTGTCTCGACGGGCTTCAATATTGCCGGTCTGATGGGGCCGATGTTCTATGCGTGGCTGCTGGACCACGGCTTCCATCGTGGCATTTTCCTCGCCGCGATGGGGTTCATGCTCATCACGATGATGATCACGCTGGTCCAGGAGGTTCGTGCACGACGCACCTAATGCACGCCTGCAGAGAAAAATACAACGTATAAAGAAAGGCTTGCCTGAAGGAAGCGAGGAACATGCGCCCTCGCCGAGGAGACTTGCGAGCACCCCGTTCCAGCATCCACTGCCGTGACAGCAATGCCCGTTCGAGCGGGGCGTCGAGTAGACAATGAGGTCCTTGTGCCCGCGGCAAGCCAGCTTTGTTGCCGCAGGCAACCAAAGGGCCCCGGGTTTGCTTGAAATCAACGTCCCGAGCGGCTATGTCCGCCAAGTCTCCCCCGGCGTAATCCGCTTGAGCGTCAAGGCGCTGCCTTGTCCCAGGTGGCCATGTGTCCGTGGAAAACCGAATTGACCGTCTAAACCGCGCGCCAGAGGGCTGGCGTCAGGAGCCCGCACAAACGATGGCCAAGATCACGTTCGTTCAAGAGGATGGCACGCGGCAGGAAGTCGTTGCCGAACCCGGCCTGACGGTCATGGAAGCCGCCAAGACGGAGGACGTGCCGGGCATCGAGGCGGAATGCGGCGGGGCCTGCGCTTGCGCGACGTGCCATGTATATGTCGAGCCCGAGTGGCGCGAGGCCGTCGGCCCCCCATCGGAAATGGAAGAGGACATGCTCGACTTTGCCTTCGACGTTCGCGAGGAGAGCCGGCTGAGCTGCCAGATCCGGATTTCGGATAAGCTCGACGGACTGGTCGTCAAGGTCCCAGCCAAGCAGTTCTGAAGGGGCGCGACGCGACGCGGCCCACGACTGGCTGCCGATGCTCTCTGTCGATGCGCCCCATCGACACTATGAGGATGTCATGAACGACACCAATCCGCTTCAGGCGACCGACGGCGAAATCGGCGCCCCCATCGAGACCGACGCGCTCATCATCGGTGCCGGCCCCTGCGGCCTCTTCGCCGTGTTCGAACTCGGCCTCCTCGACATCAAGGCGCACGTGGTCGACATCCTCGATAAGGTCGGCGGGCAGTGCGCGGAGCTCTATCCCGAAAAGCCCATCTACGACATTCCGGCCCTGCCCATCGTCACGGGACAGGAGCTGACCGATCGGCTCGTGGAGCAGATCAAGCCGTTCAATCCTACGTTTCATCTCGGCCAGCGCATCGACGCACTGTCGCGCGACGCCGATGGACGTTTCCGCCTCGTCACCGATGCCGGACAGATCTTCATCACCAAGGTGGTGGTCATTGGCGCTGGTGGCGGCTCGTTCACGCCGAAGCGCCCACCGCTCGAAGGGATCGAGGCCTACGAGGGCACGTCGGTCTTCTATGCGGTGCGCCGCATGAAGGACTTCGCCGATCAGGACGTGCTGATCGTCGGCGGTGGCGACAGCGCGCTCGACTGGACGCTCAACCTGCAGCCCATTGCGCGCAGCCTGACGCTGCTCCACCGTCGCGACGACTTCCGCGGCGCGCCGCATTCCGTCGAGAAAATGCGGTCACTGGTCGCGAGCGGCGCCATGCGCCTGCTGATCGGTCAGGCAACGGCGCTTCATGGGTCCGACGGTCGTCTCGAGCGCGTTACGATAAAGACCAAGGAGGGCGACGAGCCGCTCGCCTGCACGCGGATGCTGCCGTTCTTCGGCCTGACCATGAAGCTCGGGCCAATCGCGGACTGGGGTTTGAACCTCGAGGAGAACCTCATCCCGGTCGATACGGAGAAGTTCGAGACGAACGTCCCTGGCATCTTCGCCATCGGCGACATCAACAGCTACCCGGGCAAGCTCAAGCTCATTCTTTCGGGCTTTCACGAGGCTGCCCTCATGTCCCAGGCGGCCCACCGGATCATCTATCCGGACAAGAAGTTGCTCTTTCAGTACACGACGTCTTCCTCCAGCCTCCAGAAGAAGCTCGGCGTGCGCTGAGGCCCCAGGACAGGGCCTTGTCAGGCCGAAGTTTTGCTTGCACGCGGGAGCGGAGCGCACTAGTTAAGCCGGGTTGATCGCCACCTTACCCAAGCTGCTCATCACCTGGAGCGGCGCGATCGCGCGGCGGGGCCGTAGCTCAGTTGGGAGAGCGCTTGAATGGCATTCAAGAGGTCAGGGGTTCGATTCCCCTCGGCTCCACCACTCCGGTTTTGCCCCAATTTTCTTTGCCTAACAGCCTGAATGGCATAGATATTTTGGCGGTTCGATAGCCCTCGCCGCGGGCATACACCAGACGCTCGGCAAACACGAGGCGCAGGAGTGCGCGGCGGTCCTCGATGCGCTCGGAATGCCAGAGTTTCCAGGGGTTTCTCAGAAATCTCAGGGCGGTTCGATAAGTTTCTTCAAACGAGGCCTGTGGCTTGCCGCAAGCTGCGATGCGATCGCTGATCATCGCCTTCTGCGTTTCCAGCTCGCGCACGCGGCGCTCATAAGCGGTGATCACGGACGCGCTACTCGCCTGCATCAGCCGATCGAGCAGTTGCTCGAGCTTGCGCTCGATATCCAGCAAGCTCTCCTGCAGCGTCACCAGCTGCTGACGCCCCCTGGCGATGCGCGCGTCCCAGCTCTTGCGCAGCATTGCCAGAGCCACATCGACCAGCCCCTGAGTGGGAACGAGTCCGGTGAACATGGCCTCGAACGCCTCCTCGACGACCTCCTTACGAAACGACTTCCGCGTTTCAGGACAACCCTTCGTATCGCACAGGTAGTACCCGTAGCTGCGGCTGCGGCCCTTGGACCAGCACGCCGTCATCGGCCGACCGCAGCAGGCGCAGGCGACGAAGCCGCGGAGAGGAAAGTCGTGACTGAGGTCCTTGCGCGCCGGCGCCTTCGCCGCGCCGCACCGCCGATCCTGGATGGCCTGCCACGTCTTGAATGAGATCAGCGGCTCATGGTGGGCGGGGACGTAGTTCAGGCCCCATTTCGGGTAGTCGATGCAGCCGGCATAGACAGAGCGTGCGAGCAATTCGGAGACGCGCTCGGGATGCACGCCGCCGTGCCGATCCTTGGGCCATTCCGGCTGATCCTCGAGAAAGCGCTGCATCTCGGCCTGCGTCTCGAGCCTGCCGCTGGCATAGGCTTCGAGCGCCTGCTTGACGATCGTTGCCAGGGGCTCGTGGCGGACCAGCAGCTTGCCGTGGCCCGCCACCCGTTCGTAACGGTAGCCGATCGGCGGGTAGAACACCCAATAGCCGCGCGCCGCCCGCGCCTGCATCTTCTGGATCACCTGGCGGCGGTTCTGCTCGCGCTCGAGCTCGCCCTGAGCGGCAAAGATCGTTTCGACGAACTTGCCTTCCGGCGTGTCATCGAATCGGAAGTTGAGGCACTCGACGCGTGCGCGGCGCCTTTGGAAGGCGCGCCGCAGCTGGATATGGAACTCGGTATCGCGCGCAAACCGCTTCAGGTCGTCGAAGATGACAACGTAGTCTTTCTGCTCCCTCTGTGCATCGAGATAGCTGAGCAAGGCCACCATGCCGGGCCGTTTCATGAAGTCGCCGCCGCCAGACACATCGTCCGGAAAGACCGCCTCGACTTCATACCCGGATCGCTCGGCATATTGCCGACAGCGGATCTCCTGGGAATCCAGGCCGTGTCCTTCGCTCGCCTGTTTCGCGCTCGATACGCGGCAATAGATGAGAGCTCTTGTTGGAACTGAGGAGGTGCTCATCCCTCGATCTCCTTCCGACGTGGCACTTCGGCTTCATGCCGGAAGTCGCCAGCAAGCAGGTCCAATTTGCGGGAGTTCCCTACAGCCAGTTCTATCACGTCAGAGCCGGAACGCACATTGCTTTAGTCCGGATCACGTTTGGCCTGGCGTGCGAGTTGGGCTGGATCATCGCCGAAGGCGCGATCGACAAAGCTCTGCATGATCTGCCGCAACGTGCGGATCAGCTGGATCTTCGCTGCAAGGGGCAGATCGAGATGTACGAGATGGGCGAGATAGGCTTCGAGCTCAGCCGTCTCGAACTCATCCGCGATAGTCTCATCAGCCGTTGCTTCCGGATTGATGCGCTGCGGGGCCTCCTTGGCGGGATCAGACATGCTGATTGACTTTCTCTTCAGCAGCCAGCCTGACCGCCCTCAGCATGACAGGCGCGAGGCATCAGGATCTGCGTTGCGGTGATGGGGCGGTCGTTTGCTATGAATTGTGCGTGGGCCGGCGGCGTTGCGATCGAGGCGGGCATCACAAGCAAAGCGCCGATCGCGGCCATGATCATCATCGATACCAGCGCCATCGAACGCCATGCGGCTACCTGACGTTGCGCGATGGCTTGCCGGGAGCGCCATTCCTGACGTGCCTGAAGGTAGGGAAGCGCGACGGCTGCCGACACGTCGAGCGTCGATGCCAGCGCGTGGATCGGATGCGCTTGCAGGATCCTGGCGAACACCGCGCGCCGCTTCGGCCGCATGAACCAGAGGAACGCGGTGACTTGCAGCGCGAGGTTGATGCCGAGTGCGGTCTGATAGGCAATGGCCGGATGACGTCCGTCCTCTGTCGGCCAGAGCTCGACAATAAAGCCAACGGCGACCTGCACGGTAAACGCGCTGGCGATGTGGAGGAGGTTGAGCGCACCGCTGGCGCGTCCGGACGCCGACTTCGGGAAGAGTTCCGTCACGATGGCGTAGCTCAGCACCGTGCCGGCCCCCATGCCGGCGATCGCGACCCAGGGGAGCCAAGCCGGGACCGGCCAGCGCAGGATGAGCGCGAGCTGCGCCAGCATGGCGAGCCCCGTCGCGAACCCGAACGTGGTCGAAAGCGAAACGCCGCGCCTGCGAAGCCGATCGCCAGCCGTTCCTAGAATGAGCGCGGCGGCACTGAGACCGATTGCCATCAGCAGCAGGTGCAGGACGACGTCGTGGCGCGGCAGTCCTTCCACATCGGCAAGCCAGGGTCCGGCCCACAGGCTCTGGAGCGCCCAGGCCGAACCGATCGTGGTCGCCGAGAGCGGCGCGATGCGCCAGAAGCGAGCATCGCGGTAGATCGCGCGAATGCTCATACCGGGCGCTGAGATTTCACCTCGTCCGTGCGCAGGGCGTTCGGGCGCGAAGCGCAGGATCAGCAGGGCGGCGATCGCGGATAGGATCGCCAGGAGCTGGAACAGCCCGCGCCATCCGATGGAGGTGACGAGCATCTCGGCAGGCGCTGTCGCCGTAACCGCGCCGAGGGCGCCGAGCGTGATGAGCCAGCCGTTCGCGAGCGCGATCCGTTCGGCGGGAAACCACAGCACGAGAGCCTTGAGGCCCGCCATCAATGCGCCGGCGACGCCGACGCCGATCAAGGCTCGCCCGACGATCAGGCCGGTAAGGGAGTGGGCATGGGCGAAGACGGCGGCACCGATCGCCGCGATGGTAAGCAGAACGGCCTGCACGAGGCGCGGCCCGAAGCGATCGAGCCAGGCGCCGAGAGGAAGTTGGATGGCTCCGAACGTCAAGAACAGGACGGCCGTGAGTACACCTAGATCGCTCGCGGAGAGGCCGAACTCGCTGACAAGCGAGCCAGATATCAGCGCATTGATGGTGCGATAGAGATAGCCGAGATAGTAGCCGGCCGCGAACGGCAGCAATACCGTGGCGATCAGATACCATGTCCGTGATCTGCCGTTCTCTTCATCGTCGCGACCCATCGGTCGTCGCAAGATGCGCGGCAGTTGGTCGTCCGGATCGGTGGCGACGCCATGGGAGACGTCGAAATACTGATGGCGGGCCGTTCCCATTGTGGTTGCCATGCCGATCAGCCCTCGTGCCCTTGCCAGCAGGTTTGCAGGGTGCCGTTCTGAGGGGCACGGAAGCCGTCGAGCGCAGAGACTGTTTCAGGGGGAAGCGGAGTCGCGCGTCGCGTCGCACGATCCATGAGCGCGACCGTCGACCTGGCGCTGGCGGCACAGCTCCCGTCGATGAACAACGCCTGCGCGACGATGAGCGATGACCGGCCGATACGCTCGCAGCGCGTGCCGATCACGACCGTACCCGGCCAGTGCATTTCGCCGAGGAAGTCGATCTCGAAACGCACGATGACGAACTGGGCATCGATCGTTAGCGGCACGCGGCGCGGATCGTGAAGCAGCTCCATGCGCGCGTTCTGGCAGCAGACGGCGAACACGGCATTGGAAATGTGCCCGTTGCAATCCGTATCGGCAAAGCGGAGCTTCTCCGCTGTTCGCAGCGGATAGTCCATGAGGTGCGGCTGCTCTCGCGATGAGGCCGGCGATGGCATGCTCATCTCAGCTGGGTTGGGGCTGGCCATGGACCTATGCCCCCTCCGGCTTGTCGCGACGCCAGAGCAGCCGGACGACGCCATCGTCGGTGCTTTCCATCATGGCGCCCCACAGCGGTTGCGGCCAGGCTGGGTCGTCGATCCGCACGCGCAGGTAGCTCTGCTCGGTTTCGCGCTTGGTCCGGCGCCAGGCGACGCCGATCTCGGTCTCTCCGACCAGGAGGAGAAAATCCGGTGCGCCCTCGTTGCCCTTGCGATCGTTGGCGAGAAGCTTCACCCGCGCGTTGATCGAAAGCGTGCGAATGGTGCCGGTGTAGCCGTCCTTGACGGCCGAGAAGGTTCCGATGATGGCCATGATGTTTTCCTTCGTCAGTTGGCGGTGATTGGTGCGGCGGCCTGGTAAGGGCGCATGATGATGTCCTTGTGCGCGATGACGCGAAGCGGCCAGCCGGGGCGCACCGTGATGGTCGGCTGCACGTTGAGATGCCGCTCGATAAGGCGCTGGCCGGCGCGATTGGTCGTCGATTGCGTCGAGAGCTGCAACGCGCGGATGAGATCGCTGTCGCCAGAACCGCCTAACGTCAGCTCGCTGCCGACGCCGAGCACGGTCGCCAGCGCGACGCCCTTCAGCAGTTGCCAGGTATGAAGGTCGACCTCATCGGAGAGGCCGGCATAGCCGCCAGTGTCGGTCGCTGGGAGATTATCGATGACGACGGAGGAGCCGTCCGGCAGGATGATGCGCTGCCAGACGACGAGCGCGCGTTCCTGGCCGAACGCGACGACGTTGTCGTACTTGCCGATCAGTCTCGAGCCCTGCGGCAGTAAAAGGAACCGGCCTGAGACGGAATCGAAAATGTTCTCCGTCACCTGGGCGATGACGAAGCCCGGAAGATCGGAGTTGAGGCCCGTGACAAGGCTCGCAGCGATGACCGTGCCGGCCATGAGCTGATACGGCGAGGCCGGCGTCTGCAGGCCATGCGGATTGTAGATTTCCTTTTCGGGTCCGGACCGGAGGAAGGTCAGCTTGCGCAGGCTCTCCGTTGCGTCCGTGCCGCTCGGCTCCAGGCCACCAGCGGCGAGCGCACGGGCCTGATCCGCTATGCGCAAGGCGGTCAGCGCCGCAGAGTCTCCGCTGCTCGTTGTCGACCGCGATTGAGAGGTCGGTTCGGCGCTGGCGGCGCTCTCCTGCGGCGGCGCCTTCAATTGCAGACGGAAGAAGACCTGGGATGCGCGCGCCTGCCCCGCCATGCGGGCGAGCCGCGCGCGCTCCATCTGCTCGGTCTGGTCGATCGGATCTCCGCCGACCTCGGTCAATTGGGGGATTCCAGGTGGCGCCCGTACTGGCTCAGGCGGACGTTCTGCTCTCACGCCGTCGTAGGTGGCGGGCAGCCGCGCCAGACTTTCGGTGATCGGCTTGTGCTCGACGTTGATGAGCTCGCGCGGCGTGCCGACCTGGAGCTTCGGCGGTTGCAGGGCGACCAGCACCAGAAACGAGACCAGCATCAGCACCGCGGCCGCGCCGCCGAACAGGACCTTGCGGTTGATGCGTGTAACCGGTTGCGGCCGCGCGCGGAGCTTGAGCGTCTCCGGCGCGACTTTTTCTGTGTTGGGCTTTGGGACCTCTGCGTCGGGCTTTTGGGCGGGTTCAGAGTTCTTTTCCGGTTCGATCTCGCTCATGAGCGCGTCTCCCGCCAGACGGCATCCGTGCGGACAATACGCACGACACGCTGCGGAGCCGTGCCGAGGCGGAGCTCGGCCGCGGCGAACAGACGATCGACAATGTAGGTCGTGCCGCGCACGCGATAGTTGACGAGCGCGGACTTGCCATCGGGACCGATCACGAACAGCGGCGGCGCTTCGCTCTGCGCAAGGCCCGACGGGAACTGGATGTAGACCTTGGCGCCGTCGTCGAAGACCTGGCGCGGTTTCCACGGCGCGTCGCCCTCGATGCGGTAGCGGAAGCGCAGCTGGTCTATATTCACACCACCGTCCGCGATCGATGCCAGAGACGCGGCTGCTTCATCGCGCTGCCTACGCAACGACACCAACTCGGCCGCGGGATAGGTCCACGACACTGATGCCATGTAGGTCTTGTCGCTGGATCGCATCTCGAGGTGATAGGTGCGCCGGTCGGTGGTGATGACGAGGTTGGTCTCGAGGTCGGCGCCGACCGGCTTCACCAGGATGTGGACCTGGGCATCCTTGCCCTCGCCGCTGGTCGTGTCGCCGACCACCCACCGTACCGTATCGCCGGCCGAGACCGAGACGAGTTTCTCACCCGCCTCGAGCGCGATGTCGGTGACCTGGTTGACGGCGGCATAGAGCTGGTAGAGCGCGCCCTTCGTGTAGGGATAGACCTGGATGGCATTGATGTAGCCATCTTTGACCGGCTCGAAGCGCGCGGCGGCATTGGCGCCTGTCACACGTTCCGACGGCGGCCGCGCGTCCTTCTTTCTGGCCGCCTCCTTGCCTACGGGCTTGAGCTGGCCGGGAAGAGGAAGAGGTGTCGGAACCTCCACGTATCGGACCGGCAATTGCGGATCGGGCTCCCGTCGCGCAGCCGCCATCGCAGGGCTATCGAAGATCGGGATCTCGGGAACCTTGACGTTGGTGGCGCAGGCACCGAGACCGCCCGATGTCACCAGAACAATCGTAACGCAACGCAACTTACTCATTTGGCTTCTCCAGTGGTGACGTCCTGCGACCAGTTGAAGGCGTGCACGTAGATGCCGAGCGGGTTCTTGCGTACGGCGTCGACGGTTCGCGGTGGGGTGATGACGATCGAGAAGAGGCCCGTGAGGCGCTTGGTGTCTCTCAGCGCGCCGCCCTCGAACGTGCGTTCGAGCCAGCGCACCTGGAATGAGCTGTCTGAGGCGCGCACGACGCTTGCCACATCGACGGCGACGGTCTGCCGGCCGACGCGGGCGAACGGATCGTTGTCGCGCGCATACTCATTGAGCGTGACCGCGGCTTTGTCGGTGACGAAGTCGTACGCTTTCAGCCAGTTCTGCCGCACGACGACCGGATCGATCGACAGCGCACGTACGTTGTCGACGAAGCGCGAAAGGTGATAGGCGACCTGCGCATCGCTCGGTGCGTACGTCTCGACTGCTGGCCCGACGGCGCGCGTACCGCCGCGCGAATCCACCTCGACGATGTAGGGCACAACCGCGCCGGTTCGTCCGACCCAGAGTAGGATGCCCGCCAGGAGAAGCGACAGGCCAAGACTGCCAACCGCCATCAGCCGCCAGTTAGCCGCCTGCACCCGCGCACTGCCAATGCGCTCGTCCCAGGCCTGCGCAGCCTTCTGGTACGGCGTCACTGGCTCGGGCGTCTCGCCGTAACGCAAGGTCGATCGCTTGAACGACATGATCTCTATCCCCCTATGACTTGTTTTTGAGATCGGGGCCGCTGCTCATGCCGGCGCGGTCGCCATCCCGGAGCGCGTGCGCGGCCATCATTCCTGCCTGGGTCATGCGTTGCCGACGCGCCATGGTCTGCGCCCACGCCGGCGGTCCGGACGCCGGTGCGCTACCGCCTGGGGCATCGCCACCGGGGCCTTGGCTGCCGGTCTCTCCCGACGGGGCCGCGTCGCGGTATCCCTGCGCAGCACCCTGGCGATAGGCATTGCGCACGGGTGCGGTCGCCGATGACGCCATGCGCGAGGCCGGACCGGAGATGGTGGCGCGCGCGACACCTCCCGCGCCGCCCGCCTCATAGGCCGCACCGACGCGGCCCGAGAGCGACGCAGCCGACTTGATCGCGCCACCGGCCGTGCGGCCTGCCATGCGCGCCGCGCCTGCCGTCGCAATGCCGCCCGCAACCGCCGTTCCACCGAGCGCGGCCGTCGTCGCAACCGCAGCGCCGGCACCGAGCTGCGGCGCACCGGTGATCAGACCCGCGGCGATGCCAGGAACGAAGATCGCAAGACCGAACACGGCAATGGCACCGAGGATGCACGACGCCGCCTGCGTCAGCGTCACCTCGCCGGTCGGCCGCATGACCGTGCCGAAGATTGACGAGCCGATGCCGACCACGATCGCCAGCACCATCAGCTTGATGCCACTGGAGATGACATTGCCGAGCACGCGCTCGGCCAGGAACGCCGTCTGGCCGAACAGCGCGAACGGCACCAGAACGAAGCCGGCAAGCACCGTCAGCTTGAACTCGATGATGGTGATGAAGAGCTGCACCGACAGCACGAAGAAGGCGAGCAGCACGATCACCCACGCGAGCATCAGGACGGCGATCGTCACGAAATTGGAAAAGAACGTCGTGAAGCCGATCAACTCGCCGGCCTTCTCGAGCAGCGGCTTCGAGGCCGTAAACCCAGTCGACGCCACGAACCCAGGCCGCATCAGATCGGCCGACGTCAGCGACGTTCCCGTGGCCTTCAGCCCGAGCCCCGCGAACGACTGGAAGATGATGTCGGCCAGGCTCTGAAAATTCGAGAGCAACAGGGCGAAGAAACCGACGTACAGCACCTTGCGAATAAGCTGCGCGATGACATTGTCTTCGCCCATCAGCGCCCAAAACAAGCCGGCGAGCGTGATGTCGATCGCAATCAGAATGCTCGTCAGGAACGCCACGTCGCCGGCGAGCAACCCGAAGCCGCTGTCGATGTAACGGCTGAACGTCGCCGTGAACTGGTCTATGATTGCCAAATCATCCATGCGCGTTTCGAGCTCCGGGCAACGCTCCGCCGTCGGCGGAAATTGCGTTCGCCGTTACGTTGTCGTCAGGGGTGAAGTGTCAGGTCGCGGCGAATATCATCGTCGGAGGCGGCCGCGGTGGCGTCGCTGCGCGAGCGGGCTGCCGCCCGCACCCGCTTGAGGGGCGTGTCCCTCAAACTCCCTCCCTTTTTGAAGCTTCAAAAGACGGGCGGTCCGGCCCGTGCGCGCACGCGCACAATGATACAAACGGTCCCGCCGGCTAGGGTGCGGGACTGGTCCCGCTCGCGAAGCGACTATTTGCGCTGGCATCAAGGTTCCTCCCAATCTCATCGACTTGCCGAATATCCAGATCCCGTGCCGACGAAGGATTTGAAGCGCTGACGGGCTTCGTCCTCGGTAGCGAGATCGCGGGCACGGCTGACCGTTTCGGCGCGATGTTGTGCGGCGAGCAGTCCTTGCAGGGAGAGGGACTGCTTGACGGCGAGGCTGGTGAGCTCGTTGCCGGCCTGGGTGGCTTCGAGCGCACCGAAGGCGTTGCGTGATCGTGTCATGGCATCGCCGAGCAGGCGTGTGTCGGTCTCGATGCCATCGGCGATTTGGCCTTGCAGGAGAGCGGCGCGTTTGAGGCCGGCGTATTCCTCCTCCCATCGGGTTTTGGCGTTACGCACGACGTCGTCGGAGGAGAGCGCGGCGGAGACCTGTGCGGGGAACAGGCGTTCGTAGGCGCTTTGTGTCTCCTGAAGTTTCAGTGCGATGCCCTGACCGGCGCGGAGTTGGGACTGGATGTTGGTCAGGGTACGCTGAAGGTCAGGCGACAATGTACTGCCCAGCCGCATCAGGTTCTGATCCATCCGCAGGATCATCTGAGCCTGGTTCTGCAAGGTGCGCACCTGGTTGTTGATCTGTTCGAGGGCACGTGCCGCCGACAGAAGGTTTTGCTGGTAGTTCGCGGGATCGAAGACGGTGAGCGCATGTGCACCGGGCGGCATGGCAGTGCTGGTCAGGAGTGCCAGCGCGATCGCTGTAAGGACTCCGCGTGCGGCACGCCGACGGGCGGCGCGGTTGGACTTGGCCGTCAACGGGAAGAGAGCCAATCGTTGCCGGAGATCGACGTCGCTTGAGGCCTCGGTCGCCGGTTCGGCATCTCTCCCCGTTTCCGGGCCGTCGGATTGCGGTGTGACGGATTGCGATGCCGGCACCGTCACCAGGATGCGTGGCAGCGGCGGCGGTGTGGTCCGCAGGCGTGGTGCGCCGGGGAAGGACAGAAGCAGGTTGGCGGCCCAATCGAGACCTTTGGCCCGCAGGAAGGCGTCGGCGAAACTCGCGTCCGGAGTCTCCGCGATGACGCGATCAATGAGCTTCTGGTCGTCCGGCGATGAAGTCGCGGTGAGTGCGAGAGCGACAGGACCGAGGCCGAGCTCGAACAGCCGATTGCCTTGCGCCGACTGCACATAGTAGTCGCGTTTCGGCGTGGCGAGGCCGAGGATCTCGATCTGGCGGCCGTTGAGGCCGAAGCGCTCGTACACGGCACGAGCCTGCGGTTCGAGCGCGCGATCATTGGGCAGGAAGATGCGCGTCGGGCAGCTTTCGATGAGAGCAGGCGCAATCACCGATCGCTCGATGTCGGCAAGCGACTGCGTGGCGAACAGCACCGCGACATTCTTCTTGCGCAAGGTCTTGAGCCACTCGCGCAGACGTTGGGCGAACATCGGCTCGTCCAGGAAGGTCCAGGCCTCGTCGAGCACGAGCAAGGTTGGCCGGCCGTCGAAGCGCGCCTCGAGACGGTGGAAGAGATAGGTGAGTACGGGCGGGATCAGCCGCTTGTGCTGCATGAGCGGTTCCATCTCCACATGCAGAACGTCGGTGAGCGCCAGGTTCTCGGTCGCGCCGTCGAGCAGGCGGCCATAGGGACCTTCGAGCGTGTAGGGCGCTAGTGCTTGGCTCAAGGCACTCGACTGCACGAGCACCGCGAGACCGGTCAGCGTGCGCTCGGCTTTCGGCGCCGACGCGAGGCTCTTCAGGGCAGTCCACAGGGCGTCTTTGATTTCGGGCGTGATCGACACGCCCTCGTTGGTGATGAGGCCGCTGACCCATTCGAGCGCGAAGGCGAGCTCGCCGGGCTCGTCGATGCGCGCGAGCGGTTGCAAGGACAGAGTGCCCTCGAGGCCGAGCTCGATGCTCTCACCGCCCATGGCAAGTGACGCCGCGCGGGCCGAGCGGCCACGATCGAAGATCGCCACCTGCGCGCCGATGAAGCGGCGGAACTGCATTGCCAGGAGAGACAGAAGCACGGACTTACCGGAGCCGGTCGGACCGACGACGAAGGCATGTCCGACATCGCCGCTGTGCAGATCGAGCCGGAAGGGCGTGGCGCCGCGCGTCTCCGTCATCATCAGCGGTGGCGCATCGAGATGGCGGTTCTTCTCCGGGCCCGCCCACACGGCCGAGACCGGCATCATGTGCGCCAAGTTCAGCGTGTGGACGATCGGCTGGCGCACGTTGGCATAGGGGTTGCCGGGCAGCGAGCCGAGCCACGCCTCGACGGCGTTCAAGGTCTCGCGGATGGTGGTGAAGCCTCGGCCGTTGATGATCCGCTCCAATGCCAACAGCTTTTCATCGGCGCGCTTGGGATCGGCATCGCCGACGACGAGCGTCGTCGTCAGATAGCCGAAGGCGACGTCATCGGCGCCGAGCTCCTGCAATGCTTCATCCGCGTCGGCCGCCTTGTTGTCGGCATCGGAGTCGACCAAGGTCGACTCTCGATTGAACATGACCTCGCGCAGGACGGCGGCGACCGATTTTCGCTTAGCAAACCATTGCCGCCTGAGCTTCGTGAGCTGCTTGTTGGCCTGGATCTTGTCGAGTGCAATCCAGCGCGTGGTCCAGCGATAGGCAAAGCCGAGGTCGTTGAGCGCATCGAGCAGGCCTGGTGTCGTCGTGTTCGGGAAGCCAGTCACTGTGAGCAGGCGAAGATGCTGTCGACCGAGCTTCGGCTCGACGCCGCCAAGGAACGGCGTATCGCACAGAATGGCATCGAGATGCGTCGGGACGGTCGGCATAGCCACCGGATGGCGCTTGTCCGAGATCGTGCCGTGCAGATAGGCGAGCGTCTCGGCATCATCGAGCGCTTCCGCCTCGGGCAGGATGGACGCCAGTAATTCCAGCGCGCGGGTCGTCTCCGTCTCGAACCAGGCGAGTTGGCCCCAGACATCGGCCTCGTCGCTGTAACCCTCCTGACGCTCGTAGAGCAGCCGCTCCGCGCGCCCCTGATGCTCTGGCGGCGGTAGATATAGAAGTGTCAAATAGTATCGGCTCTCATGGTGTGCGCCGTCGTCCGAGAAGGACGCATACCGCTCCTGATCAACGAGCCATGACGCGGCATCGGCAAAACGATGTCCCGGATAATGATTGGCCGGCACGCGCTCGGCCTCGAAGAACAGCGCCCAGCCTTCACCGAACCGGCGCAGGACGTTGTTGAGCCGCGCCGAGACGGCAACGAGCTCGGCATCCGTTGCACTGTCGAGGTCGGGACCGCGATAGCGGATCGTACGCTGGAAGGATCCATCCTTGTTCAGCACGATGCCGGGTGCGACGAGGCAGGCCCAAGGCAGATAATCGGCGAGACCCGTGGTTGTCTTGCGATACTCGGTGAGGTTCAGCATGAGAGCACTCCTTTGTGGCGGGCGTGGCGGGACAGAACGACGAGAAACTCTGGGTCCTTGCGTGTGACCCAGACGGCAAAGGCGTGACCGACGAGCCAGATGATGATCCCGGCAATCCAAAGCCGAAGGCCGAGGCCGATCGCGGCGGCGAGCGTGCCGTTGAGGATCGCAAAACTGCGCGGCGCACCGGCGAGCAGGATCGGCTCCGTCAACGAGCGATGCAGCGCCACTTCAAAGCCGGGAAGCGAACTAGGTTGTCCGAGCATGGTGAGCGGGTCTCCTTGATCGTCAGTCGATGAGGGCGCCGCCGGCGAAGGAGAAGAACGTCAGGAAGAATGACGTGGCGGCGAAGGCGATGGAAAGCCCGAACACGATCTGCAAGAGCCGGCGCAGGCCGCCGCCCATGTCGCCGAACGCGAGGCTCAAGCCCGTCACGATGATGATGACGACCGCGATCACCTTGGCGACCGGACCCTCGATCGACTCGAGAATGCGCGTCAGTGGCGCTTCCCACGGCATGCCGGACCCGGCGGCCATGGCCGGCGTGCTGATCAACATGATGGCGGTTGCTAAGAGCCGCTTCGCGAACGGGCTGCCGCCCGCGCCCGCTCTGGGAGACCCCGAACCCCCTTCTTTCTGTGACTTACAAAGAGCGGGCGGTCTGGCGGGTGTCCCGCCAGGCGGGTTGCAGGGCGGCAGCCCTGTTGCGTAGCAAGCTATTCCGGTACGTGCGTGCATCGTCATGCTCCGGTTGGTCCGACGGGGCGAAGGACGGGGGTGCCGAGCGGCTTGAGCTGGTAGTCGCCGCCGTCATCGAGGCCGGTGAGCTCGACGAGCGCATCGAGACGGCGGTTGCCGCTACGGCCTGAGAGGAAGGCGATCACGTCGATGGCCTCGAGAATGAGATCGCGCGGCACCGTGACGACGGCTTCCTGCACGAGTTGCTCGAGGCGATAGAGGCCGGCTTCGGCGGAGTTGGCGTGTACAGTGGTGATGCCGCCGGGGTGTCCGGTGTTCCATGCCTTGAGCATGTCGAGGGCTTCCGGCCCACGGACCTCGCCGACGATGATGCGGTCCGGGCGCAAGCGCAGCGTCGAGCGCACGAGATCCGCGAGCGAGGCGACGCCGGGTTTGGTGCGGAGCGCGACGCAGTCCGTAGCCGCGCACTTGAGCTCGCGGGTGTCTTCCAGGATCAGCACACGCTCGTCGCAATCGGCGACTTCGGCGAGCAGCGCGTTGACGAGCGTGGTCTTGCCGGAGGATGTGCCGCCGACGACGAGGATGTTGCGCCGCTCGCGCACGGCCATCGAGAGGGCGTCGGCCTGCAAGGGCGACATGATGCGCACGGCCACGTAGTCGGCGAGCCGGTAGATGAAGTCGGCGGGCTTGCGCACCGAAAAGCACGGCGCCATCGCGACCGGGGGCATGAGGCCCTCGAAGCGTTCGCCGGTCTCGGGCAGCTCGGCCGAAACGATCGGGGCGCCGGCATGAACTTCGCGATGCACGTGGGCGGCAACCAGCCGGATGATGCGCTCCACTTCAGCGCTGCCGAGGCGTTCGCCGCTGTCCTGACGGCCGACGCTGGCGCGATCGATCCACAAACGTCCGTCCGGATTGACCATCACTTCGATCACGGTCGGGTCGGTCAGGGCGGCGGCGATCGCCGGACCGAAGGCTGTGCGCAGCATCTGGCGGCGGCGGCCTTGCGCTTCCTGGCTCGCGTGCATCGACAAAAGGTCAGCCATGATCGGTGCCCTTCTCGGAGTCGGTGGGCTCCATCGCGGCCGCCACCTCGCGATGAGCCCCATTCCCGTTTCCGGCCGCTCGCCCGTGCAACGGCGCGTCGTCCGCGGCGGTGGCGAAGAGGTCCGGGCTATTGCTGGAAATGGTCTCGAGCACCTCGGAGACGAGGCGGTGGTCGGTGGCGAGGCGGCGGCCGACCTGGGCGACGAACACCTGGAAGCGTTCGCGACCAAGAAGCCGGGCCGGCTCCTGCTCGCTTTGCGGCAGGGGCGGCGTGATCGTCAGGAAGTAGCGGACGAACAGCGCCAGGGTCTCGGTAACGATGGCGACGTCGCGATTGACGGTGCCGACGACCTTGTGCAGCTCGTCCAGACGCCGGACCATAACCTCTTCGGCGCCGGGCACTTTCTGCGGCTCGAGGCTCAACCGCAGGGCTTCCTCGAGCATGGCCGACTTGGAGCCGTGCCGCTGCTGGGCAACGAGATCGAACTTGCTGGCGAGCGGGCGCGAGATGTAGAGCGCGTAGCGTTTCTTGGCCATCAGACCCGTACGCCTCCCGGAAACTGCACGATGGTGTCGTCATCGTCGCCGAGCGACGGGCCGACATCGGCTTGCGGCGCGGCTTTCGCCTCGGTCTCGAGATCGGCAAACAAGGGCAGGTCGCTGACAGGCGTGGGCGTAGACTTGGCCTTGGTGCGCGCGATCCGCCGGGTGCGCGGTGGATCGTCCTCGCCCGTCGCCATCCCGGCCCAGGATTTGTCCAGCTTGGGATGCGTGGCGCGCGCTTCGCTCGGCCAGTCATGGGCACGGATTGGAGGCGTGTCCGCATAGGCGCCCGAGGCCAGTGTCGGCGCGGGCAGACGCCGCGTGAGGAAATTGCGGTCGGCAAAATATTGGAGCTTCTGGGCACGGATGGGTGCTACGCCGGAAACGAGGACCAGGGCATCGGTGGTTGGGAATTGCAGAATCTCACCGGGCGTCAGCAGCGGCCGCGCCGTCTCCTGTTCCGACACGGTGACGTGCGACAGCCACGCGGCGAGACGCTTGCCGGACAGGTTCTTCTGGGCGCGCAGCTCGGTCGCAGTCCCAAGCGCATCCGAGAGACGACGTGCGGTTCGCTCGTCATTCGGCGCGAAAGCGACACGAACGTGGCAGTTATCGAGGATGGCGTGGTTGGGGCCATACGCCTTGTCGATCTGGTGCAGCGACTGCGCGACAAGGAAGGCGCGGACGCCATAGCCGGCAAGGAAAGCGAGCGAGGACTCGAAGAAATCGAGCCGGCCGAGCGCGGGGAATTCATCGAGCATCAGAAGGAGCCGGCGCTCGTTCTCTGGAGTGCTTGGCAAGGTTTCGGTCAGTCGTCGACCGATCTGGTTGAGGATCAGGCGCACCAGCGGCCGCGTGCGGGAAATGTCCGATGGCGGCACGACGAGGTAGAGCGAGACCGGCCGCTCGGCATTCATGAGGTCAGCGATCGACCAGTCCGATGCCGCCGTGGTCGTGGCGATGATGGGATCGCGATAGAGGCCGAGCAGGCTCATCGCCGTGGAGACGACGCCGGAGCGCTCGTTATCCGCCTTGTTCAGCAGCTCGCGCGCTACCGATGCGACCACGGGATGCACGACGGGAGTCGTATCCGTGCCCAGGTGGTTGGTCGTCAGCATGATCGAGAGCGTGCGCTGGATCGAGCGCGACGGATCAGCCAGGAACGTCGCGACTCTGGCGAGTGTCTTTTCCGACTCCGCATAGAGGACGTGCAGAATGGTGCCGACCAGCAGGGCGTGCGCGGTTTTCTCCCAATGGTCGCGTTGCTCGCGTGCGCCCTCCGGGTCGACCAGGATGTCGGCGATGTTCTGCACATCGCGAACCTCCATTGTGCCCTTTCGAACTTCCAGCAGCGGATTGAAGCGTGCCGACAAGGGGTTGGTCGGATCGAACAGCAGGCAATGGGAGAAGCGCGAGCGCCAGCCGGCGGTCAGGGTCCAGTTCTCGCCCTTGATGTCGTGGATGACGGTGGAATGAGGCCATGTGAGCAGCGTCGGCACGACGAGGCCGACGCCTTTGCCCGAGCGCGTCGGCGCCACGGCGATGACATGCTCGGGACCATCGTGGCGCAGGTACTGGCCATTCCACAGGCCAAGCACGATGCCCTTCTCGCTGAGAAGTCCTGCATCACGCACATCATTGCCGTCCGCCCAGCGGGCCGAGCCGTAGGTTGTTATGGTGTTCTTACGGCTGGCCCGCCGGGCGGCTCCCCCTATAGCGACGGCGCCGCCGGCAATTCCCCCGAACGCGGCAACGGCACCGGCGCGTGCAAACACGTCTGGCGCCTGGCTGTCGAAGGCTAGCCACCAGACGAAGAGCTTCCACGGCGCGTAGAGTCTGAGACCGAACAGCTCGCACCATGCAGCGCCGAGTGCCGGTTGATGCCCAAGCATCGCTGCGGCCCATTGCGTAGCAACAACGAGTGAGATCGCGATCAGCGCGGTAGCGATGAGACCTTGAGCGATCGCTGCACGAAGCGGAAGCATGGGACGCGAACCTTTCGGACGGAATGATCGTCGCAACGAAAGGGTCGCAAGAGAGTGCGCGTTTCTTCAATCCAGTAAATTGCGCTTGATTGTGCTGAAGTGTGAAAGGCCGTGCAGATTTTACGGCAGAATATCGGCAACGACGTTTGCGTGCGATCTTCGCATTCGAAATGCGAGCGGCTGAAAATGAAGCGCACATATACAAGCGCGCGACAAACAAAATGAGAAATGACAAAGGCTCGAGATGCAGCGTGCGTTGTCGAATTCCGCACTGTGCAGCAGCACGCGCTGCAGAGCGGTGATCGCTCCGATTGAAATCATCAATGATGCAGAGTGAGAAGGGGCGCTCAAGCGCTGCCGCGCTTGCGGCAGTCGCACAGCGGAATGCCGCGCGCCTTCGCCTTATCGGCGAGATTGTCGGTCCCGCCAGAACCTGGGAACACGACGTCTCCAATCGGCATGGCATCCAGGAGCTGGTCATTGCGCTTGAAGGGCGCAGCCTTCGCATGGCGCGCCCAATCGGGCTTGAAGACGACCTGCGTGACCTTGCGTGCGTCGGCCCAGCAGGCGGCGATCTTCTCGGCGCCGCACCGCCGTGCAGCAGACTTTCGCTGCCGCTGGATGAATTGCGCCGCTATCACCGAGGGCGGGTTGCCGTCAGCTCATTATTCCAAATACCCGCTACCGTTCCTGGGGGCTCTCAAGAACTGCGAGCCTCGAAGCCAACAGCCTTCTGGAAAGGCGCGGCGGTCCACGTTTGCTCCTTTAGAAGTGGTGGAATCGTTCGCATCTATAAAGCGTGACAAGCCGTGCTGCCTCTCATAGATACAGATCGACCAAGGGGAGCCTGGCTGAGGGCTGAGAGACCGCAAGCGCAAGCAGCGCGGTGACCCTTCGAACCTGATCCGGATCATGCCGGCGAAGGGATGGGACTTCCGACCTGCCCTCCGCCGGCCTCGTTGCGAGGCCACTCATGCCCACCACATCCGGTATCGTTGCCGACGCTGCGGCTCGCCCGATCGCGGCAGCCATCGCGGTGGTCATTCATGATGGGCAGGTCCTGCTCGTCCGCCGCGCCAACCCGCCCGATGTCGGACTCTGGGGCTTTCCTGGCGGGAAGATCGACGCGGGCGAGACCATCGAAGCGGCAGCCATCAGAGAGCTTTACGAGGAGACCGGCGTCCGCGGTGAGGCGCGCCGCGTCTTCACCGCCGTCGATGCTTTTGACCGCAACGAGCGTGGCGCGATCCGCCGTCATTTCATCCTGATTGCCATTCTCTGCCGCTGGCTCTCCGGCGAGCCTGTCGCCGGCGACGACGCGCTGGAAGCACGCTGGTTCGATCTCGCCAGCCTCGATAAGGCAGATCTCGCCATGAGCTTTGGTGTGCACGACTTGGCGCAGCAAGCCAACAGACTGATCCTCACTGAGGTACGCAACAACGAAATCTGAAGTCATCCAAAGAGGACAATTCCCATGACCGAACGCTTCACGGAAACGCTTCGCAGCGCCAGCCAGCCGACCTGGACCGAGGCTGTCGACCATCGCTTCGTCAAAGAGCTGTTCGCCGGCACGATCCCCGATAAGGTCATGGCTGGCTATCTGATCCAGGATCACCGCTTCCTCGACAGTTTCCTGATCCTGCTGGGGGCAGCCATCGCGACGGCCGACAGCTTCGAGGCGCGCCTGCATCTCGGCCGGTTTGTCGGCATGGTCTCAGGCGAGGAGAACACCTATTTTCTGCGTTCGTTCGAGGCGCTCGGCGTCACGGAGCAGCAGCGCGCCGAAACACCGGACACCAAGCCTACGGCCGGATTCAAGGCGATCATGCGCGAGGCTGCCGCGACCCGCTCCTACGCCGCCGCACTGTCCGTCCTCAATGTCGCCGAATGGCTGTATCTCGACTGGGCCATGAAGGCACCAAAGCCGCTGCCGTCCAACTTCGTGCACGCCGAATGGGTGACGCTGCACGACAACCCGCATTTCCGCGATTTCGTCACGTTCCTGCGCGCCGAGCTCGACCGCGTCGGGCCGAGCGAGCCGGAAGTCAGCAAAGACTTCTTCCTGCGCGCGGTGGCGTTGGAGCGCGCGTTCTTCGATGCGGCCTACGAGATCTGAGGGGAGCACGATGGATATCTTCGATCGGCTCAAGACGGCGGCATCCGCCGATTGGGAGAGCTATGTCGATCACGCCTTCGTCCGCCAGATGGGCGATGGCACGATGCCGCAGGCCGCATTCCGCACCTACCTCGTGCAGGACTATCTGTTCCTGATCCAGTTCGCCCGCGCCTATGCGCTCGCCACCTACAAGAGCCGGACACTCGCCGACATGCGTGCGTCGCAGGCGGGACTGGCTGCCATCCTCGACGAGATGGACCTGCATGTGCGCCTATGCGGTCGCTGGGGACTGTCGCCGGACGATATCGAAGCGGCCCCCGAGCACCAGGCGACGGTCGCTTACACACGCTTCGTGCTCGACTGCGGCGCGGCCGGCGATCTGCTCGATCTGCACGTCGCTCTGGCACCATGTGTCGTCGGCTATGCCGAGATCGGCCGGAAGCTGGCGCCGAGTGGCGCCGCCGCGCTCGGCGGTCATCCCTATCGCGAATGGATCGGTGAGTATGCAGGCGACGGCTATCAGGAGGTCGCCGTCAACGCGCGCCGCCATCTGGATGATCTCGCGGCGCGGGCCATGACCGAGCGGCGTTTCGTCGAGCTTGCTGCGCTCTTTGGCAAAGCTTCGCGGCTCGAGGCGGACTTCTGGCAGATGGGGTTGGATGCGGCAAACAATGAGAGCACTTGAAGCCCGCAATCGATGGGGGGCTCAAGCGAGGCCTGGTTGGAGCAGCTCCACTTACTGATTGGCGTCGGTAACGGGCTCAGGGTCAGCATGAGCTGAGCCAGTGTACTACCTGCTCGATCAGCGAGATCTTTCGCGCGAATGGATTCGTCTGCGCGACCGTATCCTCATCTCACAAGGTGAACCTGCGTCAAAGTCTATTCTTGACTCTTATCGTAAATAATTGTCTGTTCCGGCCAAACTGACCCTGATCGGTCAATTCCAGGACCCGGGAGCAGTCCGATGCCACTCACTTGTGTTTCGATGTCCCGTTCGTGGGCAGTCCGGCACGCCTTACTGGGGCGGGCACCTCGAGCCGACGCCGTGGCACTCTCATCCGCCCTGTCCTGCCCGATGCCGCCCTTCGGCTTCAAACGAGCGGCAGTCCGAAAACCTCGTCTCCACAGCATGTCATCACATTGCTCATCTGAGACCAGGAAACTCCATGTTCATGCGTATCATCAGCCGCTCCACCGATCGGCTAGTCGCCATCCTCGACGAGCCTGAGTATGGCCCGGGGCAGGCGTATCGCCTCGGCGATACCATCCTGCTCGTCGCCGCCGGCTTTGCGCTGGCCGCCGTTCTCGTCACCCTCACGACGCTGACAGCACTCGGCCTCGATGCCCTGCTGCACGCGTCGCTTCCCCTCAACATCGATCCTTGAGGATTTGGTCATGCCCAATCTCCGTAGCACTCGCGACTTCATCGCCACCGCACTGCCGCTCCTGTGGATCGGCCTCGTGCTCGGCGTCTCGTTCCTGGCCACACCGGCAAAGTTCCGAGCTGAGAACCTCGACGGCGCCGTGGCGCTTTCGATCTCACTGGTGACCTTCCTTTGGCTGCACATCGCCGAGGCCGTGTTTGCAGTTGTCCTCGCGGTGCTGCTAGTCCTGCTCAAGGCACGCTGGCTGCAGTGGGCGCTGTTTGCTGTTGCTGTTCTCGCGCTTGCCCTGCAGGCCGACTGGATCCTGCCGGCGTTCGAAGCGCGCACGGGCTTCATTCCGCTGTTGCCGGTGCTTGACTACGGGCAACTGCACACGGCGTTCGCAACAACGGAAGGGATCAAGATCCTGGCCCTGCTCGCCCTCGCCTTCATCGTGTTCCGCGGTCCGGACACTGTGCGCGAGGCCGCCGCAGTCGAGACGCCAGTCGCCACGACCTAGCTGCCCAGGAAATCATGATGTCTGCAGAGATTGCCGTATCTGAAGCTGCCGCTCAGCGGCACGCGGCGGCCGACATGTTCTGGGTGCTGGAGACGCGGCGCAGCCTCCCGCCGTCTCAACTCGACCTGCCGGGACCATCGCCCGAGCAGCTGCGCCGCATCCTCTCGGTCGCGTCGCGGGTGCCCGATCACGGTAGCCTCGTGCCCTGGCGCTTCATCACGGTACAGGGTGAAGCATGCGGAAAGCTCAGCGCAAAGCTTGCCGATGGCTACCTCAAATCCGACGGCGCGCCGCCGCGCGAGCAGGCGGAGCGGGTGGCCGCGCGCATCCGCGATACCTTCAACGCGCCGCCGGTGACCGTGTTCGTCGTCAGCCGCGCCGATCCGGCAGCTCGCGTTCCCGAGTGGGAGCAGGTCCTCTCGGCCGGCGCCGCCTGCATGAACCTGATCGTTGCCGCATCAGCCTTGGGCTTTGCCACCAACTGGCTCACAGGCTGGGTCGCCTATAGCGCCAGCGCGCGCAAAATCCTTGGCCTCACCGAGCATGAGCGCGTTGCCGGATTCATTCCGATCGGAACCAGTCATAATTCCGCACCCGAGCGCCCTCGTCCATCTCTCGACGAGATGGTCACGGCGTGGGCGGCCCACTCGGACGCGCTATCATGACTAGGCGTTCCCATTTGCAGATCGTTGTAGCAGACGGCGTAATCCGTGAGGACACCTGCTACTTTCGCACGAGGCATCTGCCGCACATCGAGGCGTTCCGTCTGGATAGCATCGAGCATCTCTTCCTGAAGCTGTTTCGCCATCTCTGTGCGAGCCTCGCAAACGACGCGCGTGATGGGTGGGAGGCAGCACTCATGGACGCCGAACAGGGTATCGGCGAGCCGGACGGCTCCGCGTTAGTCCACGACATCGTTCCCCTGCTGCACGCCATCCGCGACGAACGTTCAGGCTGCTTCTCCTTCATGCCGGCGGATTGCGCGATCTGCAGCAATCGGCTGAGCGAGGAAGAGCACCTGACGCTCGACTTGGTGCGGGCTGCGCGAAAAGGTGATGAAGCAGAGCTTTTGCAGCGTGCCCGCGCTCTAGCCGGTAGCAGCGGGGTGTCACGCCTCGCCTGTGCAGCGAGAGTCCTGGGAGAGTATCTGAACATGTACGCGCTCTGCGCCGAGCTTCAGAGATCCGTGCGTATTCCTGGGCGCAGCGAGTCCGGCAACTCCGGGAGGTAGAGTGCGAAGCCGAATGGCACGGCGAAACAGCTTTAGGTGCAAGACCGCACCGCGACGCACTTCAGGCGCGTCGCGGTCGCCTTGCATTTGGCTTAGTTTGCCTTGGCATAGAGCTTTTTGGCGATCTCCAGGATCTCTTCCGGGTGGTAGTCCGGAATGAATGCACTGGCGACACCCTCGGCCTCGTACTGCGGACCGCCGGTCGGCGGGCCATCGATCACTTCCAATGGGCCGGAGCCGTCAAGCGCATCACCCTGCCAGATGGCGCCGATCTCCTTGTAGTCGTCTGGGCTGAACCGATAGAGGCGACGGTGCATACCTTCATCGAGGAACGGCTGGCTCTCGGGGATCTCCACACCCTCAATGTTGGGAATCGGCAGCATCTTCTTCATATCGACGCCGGTGAGCTTCTCGAGTGCCAGCGCATAAGCATGGGCGTGCACACCCCCACGCGTGAACAGATAGCCGAGCATATGCCGCGCGGCCGGGTTCTTGGTCATTTCATAGACGCGCAGCTTCACGGTGCGCGCGCCGTTCTCCAGGAAGAAGTTGTGCAGCAGATCGAGGACGAGATTACCCGAGTTGAAAATGTAGTCGCCGCGCCAGGGTTGGCCGAGCGCGTTGGTTGCCATCACGCCGTGCGGACCATTGATGTGGAAATTCGGGCCGGCGCCTGCGGCGCCGCCGAACAGATCCTTGAAGATGGCATCGCCCTTCGACACGTCACCCTTGGGCTCGGCGCCATGCAGAAGGCCGTTTACCGCTGCACCGACGAGCTCGATATGGCCGAGCTCCTCCGTCGCGACGTTGGCGATCAGCGCATAGAACGGCCGCAGCTTCTCGCGCTGGCGGAAGTTGAAGCTCTGATACATGTAGGTGTTGAGTGTCGTCATCTCGCCGAAGCGCCCGCCCATCAGTTCGTTGACAGCAGCGGCCGCCGAGGGATCGGGCTCCTTCGGCAATGGCATCGCAACTTGCAGCTTGTCGATACGGAGGAACATGGCTCTCTTCCTTCGAAGGATTCTGATCTGGCGGATCGATGTTTCGATCCGCCTGTATCCATGCCCATCGAGCTTCCTTTTGAAGGACATTGTTCCTATGTACTGCGATAGGCATCGCCTATGGCGAGCCTCTGACGTCGGAGGACATCAATGTCTCTTGCCGGCTTGTCGCTACGGGATCTCGAGTACCTGGTCGCCGTTGCCGAGTGCGGTCATTTCGGGCGCGCCTCTGCGCAGTGTGCGGTTTCACAGCCAGCGCTCAGCGCGCAGATCCGCAAGCTCGAACGCTATCTCGGCGTGACCGTGTTCGATCGCTCGCCGGGCCGCATCACCGCGACGCCAACGGGTGAGGCCATATTGGCGCAGGCGGCAATCGTGCTGCGCGAGGCGCGCACGCTAATCGAGAAGGCGCGCAGTGATATCAGCCGTCTGTCGGGTCGATTCCGCATTGGCGCCATTCCGACACTCGGGCCTTATTTGCTACCGCACGCGCTGCAGCCGATCCGCCGGGCTTTCCCCGAAATCGAGCTGATCTTCTCGGAGGGGCACACCGAAGCGCTCATGGCGGCGCTGCGACGCGGTGGCATCGATGCCGTCCTCGCCTGTGCGCCGGATGAGGACAAAGACCTGCGCATTCAGTCGCTGTTTCTCGAACCCTTTCTGCTTGTGCACCGGCCGGATCATGCGCCGCGCTGGCCTCTGGTGGGACTGAATGAGCCGATCGTGGTGCTCGACGAGGGCCATTGCCTGCGCGATCAGGCGCTCAGTGCCTGCGGACTCGGAGCGTGCATCGCGTCACCTCATGCGGCTGGCATTGAGATGCTACGCCACATGGTGGCCGCAGGAGAAGGCATCTCTCTGATCCCGGCCCTGGCCGCACACGCGCTCGGCACGCTCGATGGCCGCATTGCCTACACGCGACTTGGCGAGCCGGTGATCGGGCGGGACGTGGCGCTGGTCGGGCGCGCGGACGATCCAAGAATGGCGCACATGTCGGCGTTGGCCGAGTTGATCCGCGAGGCACAGGGGCCGGCAGATATATGCGGGCTTTGCCCCCGCCGGACAAGCCATCGTGTGACACACTGAAGTTCAGGGGAGGAGCACCATGCAATCCTGGCGAGCACTGCTGATGGCGACCGTTGTGGCTGTCCTACTACCGACTGTTGCTCATGCGGCAGTCAGAGTGACCTTCGTCGCGCCGGAGCGCTATCGCGACAGCGATTTCCGCAGTGCATCGCAGCGTGCGGGGATCCTCGGCGAGCTGAAGGGCCACATTGAGAGGCTTGGCGATCGCTATCTGAAGCGAGGCCAGACACTGACGATCGAGGTGCTCGACATCGATCTGGCCGGCCGCTACGAGCCCTGGCGGCCCAACCTTTCGCACGCCCGCATCATGCGCGATACGACACCGCCCATGATGAAGCTGCGCTACACCCTGCAACAGAATGGTCGGGTTGTCCGCCGCGGCAGCGAAACAGTCACTGATATGAACTACCTGATGTGGAACTCTGGCCGCTTCTCGAGCGAGCGCCTGACCTACGAGAAGGAAATGCTCACCGACTGGTTCCAAGCGCGCTTCTCCCGTTAGGTGGGCATTGCCTCGCCTGCCGGTTAGCCGTTATCTTCCGGTGACTGTTAGCGAGATCAGCGAACGTCAAATGACGAGATGCTGACTGGGGCGGCTCGGCGCCAGGGAGACGAAGCGCGTCTGGGCTAGCGCGGTCCTGGACGGCAGCATTTGCGGCCCGATGAGGGCCGCATTACGGCGGCTAGGCGCCGCCGCGCTTGCGGTGGTCGCACAGCGGAATGCCACGTGCCTTCGCCTTATCGGCGAGATTTTCCGTAACGCCCGCGCCAGAGAACACGACGACTCCAATCGGCATGGCATCGAGCAGCACGTCATTGCGCTTGAACGGCGCAGCCTTCGCATGGCTCGGCCAATCGGGCTTGAAGACGACCTGCGTCACCGTGCGCGCATCGGCCCAGCAGGCGGCGATCTTTTCAGCACCACGCGGCGCACCGCCGTGCAGCAGCACCATGTCGGGATGCTTGGCATGGACCTTGTCGAGAACAGCCCAGATACCGGTGTGGTCATTGCACTCGACGCCGCCGGCAAAGGCTATCCTGGTGCCCTTTGGGAGCAGCGTCTCGGCGTCGGCCCGGCGACGCGCATTGATGAACTCGCGGCTGTCGATCATCGCGGCAGTCATCGTCGTGCGGTTGACCATCGATCCCGAACGGGGACGCCAGATCGATCCGGTATGAGTGCTGAACAGTTCGGCCGCCCCATCACGCAGAAGCTCCATGCTGTTGCGACGCTCGATCAGCGTTAGACCTTCTGCGATGAGCTTCTCGAGCTCGACGGAGCGCACTTCCGATCCGTCCTGCTCGCGCTGGCTTGTCCGCTGGGCGGTCTCGTTCCTGTCCAGCTCCTGCTCGATGCGGTCGATCCGGCGATGGAACACGTTCACGACGGACCACAGCATGGAGTCGAGATCGGGCTCCAGTCGGGTATCCGACAAGGTTGCGACCAGCGCATCGAACATGTCGGCGAGAGCGCCCTGGAGCTTGTCTGGCTCGGGCAGCGGGCGTGCGTCGGCCTCATCGTCGAACGGGCGATGGGCATAAAGTGCGAGCTCTTCGAGCAGATGAGTCGTCGGTGATGCCGTGGCGTCAGTGGTGTGTTCGAAGGTCATGGAAGACGTCTCCTCAGCGAGGCCGCGCCCATCGCGGCCTTCCGGCGACGGATCAGCCGGGACCGGTTGGGGCCAGCACCCAAGGGCGAAGCCCGCAGGGCCGCAGCGAAGCGGAGGAGGGCAAGCGCGGCCTCCGGCCGCGCGCCGCCCTTGCGGCCGCGGCCGGTTCTGGCCCGATCGCCTCTTAGGAAGGCCGGGCGCGGCCCCGTCTGCGTAGAGGTCGGTCCGTGCTGCTCGACCACGGACGGCGCAAATCACAACCGGCCGGATGACGCTGCGAGATGAAGACGGCTCACGTGACATCCGTGATTTGGTCGAGCATACGCGCGCACGCCTCTGCGCAGCGCTCACATTGACTTACGTGCTATCAAGTAATATTAAAAGTTACATGAGACGAGACAGCCGATTATCGGGCGTGCTGCATGTGCTTTTGCACATGGCCGAGCAGGATCGCCCGGCGACATCCGAAATGCTGGCCAAGGCCATGCAAACCAATCCGGTGGTGATCCGACGGATCATGGCGGGCTTGCGCGAGCGCGGTTATGTCCGCTCAGAGAAAGGACATGGTGGCGGCTGGAGGCTTGCCTGCGATCTTTCGAAGCTGACCCTGCGCGATGTTTATGAGGCGCTCGGGGAGCCTTCACTGCTGGCCGTCGGCAATCGGACGGAGGCGCCTGGCTGCCTTGTCGAGCAGGCGGTCAACGCCGCACTAGGGCGCGCTTTCGACGACGCCGAAGCGATGTTGCTGGCCCGATTCGCCTCGGTGACGCTGGCCCAGCTCAGTACCGACTTTCATAAGCGGCTGGGCGCCCGCAAGAGAACCTGCGATCTGGAGACGGCTCATGGTGCATGACGAGACGATGCAGGCGTTGCTCGCGGCCTTCAACGATCCGGAGCATGCAAAGCGCTATAGCGAGGGACCGCAGCGGTTCGTGCCTGCCATCGCCGACTTGCACCGCATGATGGTGATCCTCCTTGCGGAACGTGCGCCGAAGAATGCGCGCGTGCTGGTGCTCGGCGCCGGCGGAGGTCTCGAACTGCGGGCCATGGCGCAGGCACATCCCGGCTGGACCTTTGTGGGCGTTGATCCGGCTGGCGCCATGCTCGATGAGGCCAGGCGCGTGCTCGGTCCTGATGCAGCACGTGTTACCTTCTGCGAAGGCTATATCGACGATGCACCCGAAGGCCCGTTTGATGCGGCCACCTGCCTGCTGACGCTGCACTTCCTGGGCGCCGAGGAGCGCACCCGCACGGTGCGTGAGCTTCGGCGGCGCCTCAAGCCGGGCGCTCCATTCGTCGCCGCTCACTCCAGTTTTCCACAGGAGGGAAAGGCGCGCGCCCTCTGGCTATCGCGCTATGCCGCCTTCGCCCTCGCTTCGGGCGCTGATCCCGAGCAAGTCGGGAAGATGAGCGCGACGGTGGACGCGCATGTGCCAATGCTCCCCCCAGAGCAGGATGAAGCCGTTCTGCGCGAGGCCGGCTTTTCCGATGTCGCTCTGTTCTATGCGGCATTCACTTGGCGGGGCTGGGTTGCCTCCGCTTGAGCGGTGTAGTCTGAGTTGCACGGGTATACAGCTCAGCACGCTGGCAAGGACACTGAATGACGATTTCAAACGAGGGTGATCTCGACAAGCTCAAAGCGATCGGCCGTATCGTCGCAAACACGCTTGACGCCATGGGCGCAGCGATCGCGCCGGGAATAACCACAGCAGAGCTGGACAGCATCGGTAGAGCTCTGTTGGAAAAAGAAGGGGCCAGGCCCGCGCCGGAGCTCTGCTATGGATTTCCGGGCGCGACCTGCATCAGCATCAACGAGGAGATCGCTCACGGCATTCCGGGAAACCGCCGGATTGTTGCTGGCGACCTCGTCAATATCGATGTGTCTGCGGAGAAGGACGGGGTCTTCGCGGATACGGGTGCTTCTTTCTCGGTGCCGCCTGTCTCCAAGGCCATTGCGCGTCTTTGCCGTGATGGTCGGCGGGCGATGTGGGCCGGCATCGGGCAAGTTGGTGCCAACAGGCCGCTACGCGCGATCGGGCAGGCCGTGGGCGAGTTTGCCCACCGCAACCGTTACACGCTCGTTCAAAATCTCGCTAGTCACGGCGTCGGCCATTCGTTGCATGAGGAGCCGAAGGAGATTGCGACCTGGCCGGTCCGATCAGAGCGCCGCATCATGAATGCGGGCCTTGTCTTCACCGTCGAGCCCTTTCTGTCGATGGGCGCGCAATGGGCGGAAGATGGCGGCGCGGCTGGAGATGCATGGACACTCTTCAGCAGCCCCCGCGCCCCGACCGTGCAATACGAGCACACGGTTGTCGCGACGCGCAACGGCCCCCTTGTTGTGACGATGCCAGGATAAGGTCGGCCTGAGCTGAGCTTCCGCTTCCTGTTTAGCGCACTCCCGCCGAGAAGAGGAATCGGTCGACATCCCTTGGTGCAAGCTGCGGACGCGCGAGCGCGCGCAGGTCGTTGAGGCCGAAGGCGACGAGATCCTCGTTGAAGTCGCCGAGGCGCGGCGACAGCGGGATCGTCTCGATCCCTGCCGCCGCAGCGCGTGCGGTCAGAGTCGCTATGGCACCATCGCCGGCAGGATCGACGTCGCGGGCGACGTACAGCCGTCGCAGTGTGTCCGGAAAGAGGATGGCGGAGAGATGCGCGGCCGACAGCGCCGCCATCATCGACAGGGCCGGAAGCGCCATGCGCAAGGACAGCATGGTCTCGATCCCTTCGCCGGCCACCATGACGTCGCTGTGGGGGCCGAACCGAACGGCATTGCCGAGCAGCGCGCCCATCGCCTTACGCGGCGTTTCGATCGGCGCCTTTCCGGTGCCGGATGGATCGAGCCACGTGCGGTGCGCGCCAGTGATCAGGCCGCTGAGATCGGTGACGCTGGCGATCATCGCAGGCCAAGTCTGCGTCGGTCCATCATCTGGGCGATGGTAGCAACGCGGATGATAGCGGAGTGCTCCGACATCGCGCAGATCGTCGATGCAGCGATGCCGCAGATAGGTTTCCACCAATGTGCCGTGGATCGGCTGCGACGCGGCCACGAGACGGCGGGCTGCCTCGGGCGAACCTGTGGGTGCGGGCGTCGTGTAGGACTTCTGCTGCGGATCGGGTTCGGGACGCGGCAGACTGAGGAAGCGGCGCGCTTCGTCCGCCACGTCGCGAAAATCGATGAGCCCCAGGCTCTCGCGGATCACATCGAGCAGGTCGCCGTGGCGCCCATCGGCGGCATCCGTCCAACGCCCCGCTGCACCTTTGCCGCTTTCTGGTCCAAACAACCGGACGTACATGGAGCGTCCTGGTGTGTTGTGGACATCACCAACGATCCAATAGCGCCCGACACTGCGACCGTTGGAGAGATACTGACGACACACCGCCTCGGCCTCGCGCGCGAGGCGATGTGCAAGCTCTGATGCATCACGACGAGACATCAGGCGGCCTCCCGCTCGCCAATGCGTTCGACAGGGTAACGCTCCATCAGCTTGGCGATGATAGAAGGCCCGCTGGCGTCAGTCGGCACGAACATCCTGAGCTTCCATGAGATGATCTCATGAAAGAGGCCATAAGCAGTGAGGCGGTTTCGCATGGCCTCGGAGAAGCCGAGCAGCTCGATGCGATGGGCACCCATCGCACGAACGCGGCGAAGCTGAAGGCCCTCCGCGAGATCGAGAATCGTCCTGCCATCCATCAGGGCCGAGAAGGCTTCTTCGGGTGTCAGCGTAACGCGATCACTCGCGAGCGCGCCTGAGACCCAGGCTGGTGAGACGCGCCGTCCGATCACGCGCTCGCCGTCGTTGGTCTGAAGGCGATAGACCCGCGTCGACTCCCCCGGCAGACGCTTCCAGATGGGCAGCAGCAGACCGGCGACGATATGCAGGGTGCTCTCGGAGAACTCCGGAACCTGAGCGAGCTCGGTGGTCCAACTTTGCTGAAATGGGGCGTGGTCGGCTTCGATCCAATGGGTCTCGGCCATGGCGCTGATTGGGACCGAAACCGTCTCCATGGGGCGGATGAGACGCACGCGGCGTTCCATCTCGCCATCATCGAGCATGATGCTCGGAGCCGAGACCTGCGCGGCCGCGCGGCCCGATCGCTCGTTGACGAGCAGCCTTCCGCCGCGGTCGGAGAGATGCGCAAGCGCTTCATCGAGCGTCACCGACCGATTTCGCAGCCGCTGCAGAATCGTCAGGAGCCGCGTTTCGGCACCGGTGCCGGGATGCACATGGATCGTACGCCGGTCGGTGATCTCAAAACTCTCCGCCCGCAGCGTCTCGAGACCGACATCATAGGTGCCGGACGCGATGGCGCCCTCGACACGGGCGTTCAACAATTGCTCGAAGGCGGTGAAGAGGACGCCCTGGAGCTCGATGGTCAAGGCCAGCAGCCGATTGAGGAACGTGGTGATCGGCGGCAGGCCGTCCTTCATGCCGTTGGAGTCCATCAGCGACAGGCCGGTTGCCTGCTCGAAAGTCTGGAGCGAGCAGCCGTCGACCTTGCCGCGCACGATCAGCGTGTAGAGCTGGCGCAGCGCATCGCGCGCATAGGGGCTCTCGAGATTGTCCTCCGGACGGAACAGACCCTGGCCGCCGGTCTGACGCTGGCCACGGGTGATGGCGCCGAGCGTGTCGAGACGGCGGGCGATGGTGCTGAGAAAGCGCTTCTCCGCCTTCACGTCCGTGGAGATCGGACGGAACAGCGGTGGTTGTGCCTGGTTCGTACGGTTCGTGCGGCCGAGGCCCTGGATGGCGGCATCGGCTTTCCAGCCCGGCTCGAGGAGATAGTGAATGCGCAGGCGCTGGTTCCGCGCCGAAAGCTCGGCATGATAGCTCCGGCCCGTGCCACCGGCATCACTGAACACGAGAATGCGCTTCTCGTCATCCATGAAGGCCGACGTCTCGGCGAGATTGGCCGAGCCCACACGGCTTTCGACGACAAGGCGTTGGCCTTTGCGGATGATGCGGCGCGAGCGACCGGTCACCTCGGCCACGATGTCCGTGCCGAAACGCTGCACGATCTGGTCGAGCGCCCCCGGCACCGGCGGCAAGGATGCAAGGCGCTCGATCAGTTCGTCGCGGCAGGCAACGGCCTCGCGGCTTTCGACGGGCTGGCCGTCGCGGAGCACAGGGCGCGTCGACAGATTGCCTTCGCTATCCGTGTAGGGCTCGTAGAGCTGCACCGGGAAGGAATGAAGAAGATAATCGAGTACGTACTCGCGTGGCGTGATGTCGACCTGGATGTCATTCCATTCCTCGGTCGGGATCTCGGTCAGCCGGCGCTCCATCAGGGCCTCGCCGGTCGAGACGATCTGCACGACGGCGGCATGGCCTTTCTCGAGGTCGCGGTCGATCGATCTGACAAGCGTCGGTGTCTTCATCGAGGTCAGCAGATGACCGAAGAAGCGCTGCTTGGCGCTCTCGAATGCCGACCGCGCGGCAGACTTGGCCTGGGCATTGAGCGTGCCCATCTCTCCGGTGATGTTTGTCGCCCGCAGGGCCGCGTCGAGGTTGTTGTGGATGATGGCGAAAGCACCGGCATAGGCATCATAGATGCGCGTCTGCTCGGGCGTGAGCTGGTGCTCGACGAGCTCGTATTCAACGCCGTCGTAGCTGAGCGAGCGGGAGGTGTAGAGGCCGAGCGCCTTGAGATCCCGTGCGAGCACCTCCATGGCCGCGACGCCGCCCGCTTCGATCGCTTGGACGAACTCCGCCCGATTGGCGAACGGAAAATCCTCCCCGCCCCAGAGACCGAGGCGTTGCGCATAGGCGAGATTGTGGACCGTCGTCGCGCCGGTCGCGGAGACATAGACGACGCGGGCATTGGGCAAAGCGTGCTGCAATCTGAGACCGGCACGCCCCTGCTGCGAGGCTTCCTGCTCGCCGCGCTCACCCTTGGCCGAAGCGGCGTTCTGCATGGCATGCGATTCATCGAAGATGATCGCGCCATCGAAATCGGCGCCGAGCCAGTCGACGATCTGGCGGACTCGCGATTGCTTCTCACCGCGCTCGTCCGTGCGCAGGGTCGCATAGGTGAGAAAGAGAATGCCCTCGTTGAGACGAATGGCCTTGCCCTGGGAAAAGCGCGAGAGCGGCGTAACGAGCAGGCGCTCCATGCCGAGCGCGGACCAGTCGCGCTGTGCATCCTCGAGCAGCTTGTCCGACTTGCTGACCCAGATGGCGCGGCGGCGTCCCTGCAGCCAGTTGTCCAGGAGAATGCCGGCGACCTGGCGGCCTTTGCCCGCGCCCGTGCCATCGCCGAGCATGAAGCCGCGGCGGAATCGGGCGACATTCGGCGCCTCATCCGCGGCGGCGGCAACGACGTCGAAGGTCTCATCGACGGTCCAGGCGCCGGCGAGATGTGCGCTATGTGCTTCGCCGGCATATACGACGGTCTCGAGTTGGGCATCCGAGAGTAGACCGTCCGCAATCACCTTCGTCGGTAGGCGCGGCCGATAACTCGCCTTCGGCGGGGCGACCGACGTCATGGCCGCCGATTGCACGAGCTTCGTCGGATGCCGCTGTGCGCCGGGTATCCGGATCGATTGCAGAGCATAGTCCTCGTAGATCGCATCGGAGAGACGCGCGCCCTCAGGTGGAGTCCAATCAAGCGTCTCGTAGGTGAGCTCGATGCCATCGGGCACATGGCTGGCGACAGGAGCGGTGCGTGTCGGGACGCGCGTCGTCGTGGGTCGCCGTGTCCGCGAAGCTGTCCAAGACACCGCGCACGCGGGAGCCTGCACGGCCGAGCAAGGTGGTCGTGGTGGGACGTGCGTGCTGATCCAGCCGAGGAGCGTGGCGACATCGGGGGCGATGCCGGGCGATGTCGGGAACGCCGTCGGATCGGCGGCCGGCACCTTGTCGATGACGGTAAGGCGCGTTTCGATGCTCGTGCCATGCTTGGCATAGACCGAGCCGTCGATGGCGGCGGTGAAGACTACTCGCCCGCGGGCTTGCAGCCGCTCGAAAGCCTCGAGCCACGTCGAGGTATCAGGTGCGAAACTGGCGCCGGTGATGGCGACGAGCCGGCCGCCGTCGCCGAGACGGGCCAGTGCGGAGGAGAGATGACGGCAGGCGGCATCGGCCACGCGGCCGTTGACATTGGCGAGCACCGAGAACGGGGGATTCATCAGAACGACGGTCGGCACGATCGTGCGATCGAGATGATCGTCGATCTGCGCCGCGTCGAAGCGCGTGACGGGAATATCCGGAAAGAGATGGGCAAGCAGACCGGCGCGGGTGTCCGCGAGCTCGTTCAGGATGAGCGTGCTGCCGGAGATGTCGGCCAGGACAGCAAGCAATCCGGTGCCCGCGGACGGCTCGAGCACGCGGTCGCCCGGCGCGATAGCCGCCGCGGTGAGTGCGGTCAGGCCGAGCGGCAGCGGCGTCGAGAACTGCTGGAAGGCCTGGGACTCTTCCGATCGTCGCGTATGGGTGGGAAGAAGATTGATGATCTTCGCGAGCGTCGGCAGCGCGGCGGCGGACGTGCCTGCCTTGCGCAGGATCGCCTTGCCGTACTTGCGCAGAAACATCACGGCCGCGGCTTCGCAGGCGTCGTAGGCCGTCTTCCAGGTCCAGGCGCCGGAGGTGTCGGACGCGCCGAAGGCCTGCTCCATGGCCGCCCGCAGCATCGCGGCATCGACGCGGCGGCCATGTTCGAGGTGGGCGAGGAGAAGACGGGCTGCCTCAGTGAGGCGCGGGGCGGTGTCGTCGTTAGACGGACGTGCGAGCAGCGCGCTCGCGCGGTTGGCATGGGATGTCATGTGGCTGAGCCTCGAGGAGAGCGGAGGACGGGCGAGCCGGCCGGCGCTCTCTCTCGACCGCACCGGCTCAAGCCAGCGACAGCCGCTCTCTCCCTCGACCCACACCCGCGCCGCCCGCCATCAGCCGAAGCGATGGCCGTCCGCGGTGAAGGTGTATGCGTTGGCGAGGATCGCTTCGTCGACGACAGCGTCCGAGGTCAGATATTCGTATTCCCGTTCGAGCTGGCGATAGAGCCAGCGGGCAAGATCGCGCAGCGCTTCGATCACTGCGTCTTCGGCGTCAGCCGTCATCTCCTGCGACACAGGGCTGTCGCGTTCGACGGAGATCGCCATGCTGAGCTCGTCGTTGCCGCGACCACGGTGTATCACGACGGCGTGGAGCTGAAAGAAATTCCGGCGCTGGATCGCCTGAAGCGCATTGGCGATGCGGTGCAGCTCCGCATCCTTCGGCGCGTGCTCGCGGATCTTGCGCGGTGCCGCTTTCGCGTGGCTGTAACGCCCGTCGTAGGAGGCACCATCGCCCTGGCTCCAGAAGCCCGAGAACCAGATGCAGGACTTTCGCCGCGTACCGCCGCCCCAGAGGTGAACGGCGCGCGTGTCGAGGCGGACACCAAGGATTTTACAAATGTGCTCGAAGTCCTCATAGGCGCACGCAAACCAATCGTGATCGAACGCGCCCTCGCGATACCAGGCGCGAGCTCTCTCCTTTGCCTCGTCCGAGAGCTCGTCGAGGCGATAGACAGCAGTTTCGATGATCTCAGGCATTTCGATCACCGCCCCCCAGCACCATGGCGAGCCAGGTGATGGCCGCAATGGTGGCCAAGGCGAGAAGAGCATCAAAGCAATCCGCCTTGCGCTGCACGAGCTCGTCGAACTCCGAGGGGATCGCCAGCGTCGGCACGTGATAGGGATCGATGTGCTCCGGCCAGATACCCGTCACGTAGGTATCTCCCGAGCCGTCGATGTCCTCCTTCTGCTCGGACCAGTTGTCGTCCGCGATGGCGAGGCGGCAGGCTTCGGCGAGCGTGTCGGCCGCGTAGCGGCGACGCCGATAGACGGGAAGACGGAAGGTTGTTTCGATGATGAAGATCGGCATGGCGAATACTCCCAAGATCGGCGCCCGCCGGGGTCTGCGGGACGTGAAAGCAGGCTGATGGGGATGAGGCGGAGCGGCTCAGGGGCCACTCCGCCGTTGCGGCTCACTCGGCTGCAAGCATGGTCGATCGGGAGTCGGGTTCGTCCGGATCTTCCTCGTCGTCGCTGAGGAAGGCTGGCAGCGCATCGGCGTCGTCTGCTCCCTCGCTATCGCCACCGGCGTCGAAATCGAGACCGCGTAGGGGCTCGGGAAGCCAATCGCACTCGGCGAGAAGCCGCTCGGCCTCCTTGGCCATGTCCGGCTTCTTCAGGTGATCAATCAATTGGACCGCCTGCTCGCCTTTGGCCTCGCGCACGGCTTCGAGAATGCGCGCCTTGGTGATGCGTCCGAAGTAGTTGGCGACGGTCGGCCGCCAGCCTACCTCGGCCATGTCGAGACCGAGCGCATGGGCAAGGCGATCCGCCTCGGCAATGCGCTGGCGGACGCCATGCGGCGAGAGGGCGCTGCCGCCATAGCGGTCGCCGCGCTCGTGGAGGGCATTGACGCCATAGCTGACGCAATGGGCGAGCAGTGCCATGCGGCTTGCTTCGTCAAGAGCGTTCAGCCAGTCCCAGAGCGCATCATCATCATCGGGGAGATCGCGCTTCCAGCCCGCATGGCGTTCCTCGACGGCCTTTGCCGTGGGGCTGTCGTTGAGGTCGTCGGGCTGCACCGGGAAGTGCGCCTCGCGTACGAATGCGTCGAGGCACGAGATCACGGTGCGATGGCTGAATGAGTCGCGCACCAGCTTGTGGAGGAGCACCGTCATGGCAATGTGCGGATTGCCGCCAACAGCATCGCGCAATGCCAGTGTGCGGGAGACGGTCAGCTCCGTCACGAGCCGGTCCGGCAACGGCTTGATACCATCCTCCTCGTCTTCGTCGTCCACTTCGGCCGAGTTGCCGCCGAGCGTGATGACCGTGCGCTGGATCGAAGGCGTCGAGGTGGGACCGCTATCGTCATCACCGCCGTGTTCGCCTTCCTCGCCGCTCTCGACCGGCTCCGGCGCTTCGTCTTCCGGTCGGACGAAACCACGCTCGACGCGCAGCCGGCCATCGGAGCTGATGCTGATGAATGCGCCGGCGCGCTTGATGTCGTCCGGTTCAAAGGTCAGTGGCCGTTCCTCGAGTGCCTCGATGGCCTCCTGGATCTCGCCGAGCCGCCGGTCGACCTCGTCCGGCACTTCCTCGGCATCCTGGTACTCGGCTTCGATCTTGGCCTGCTCCGTGTTCAGGGCCTTGAGCGTCTTCTTCTCCTTGGCCGTCATCGCCTTCTCGATACCATCGAGCTCACGCAGAGCGCGCGTGTGGCCGTATGGGAAATCGACGGCGACGTCGATCCACTTCCAGCCTTCGGCGGCGATGGTCTCGGTCTCCGCCTTCAGCTTGTCGGCAACCAGACGATCGAGAAGCGCCGCGTCCTGCAGCCAGCCGCCATCATCAGCCTCGAACAGATCGCGCAGGATGACGCCGCCGGCCGTCTCGTAGGCCTCGAGGCCGACAAAGCGTGCGCGCTTGTCCGAGGCGCGCACGGTCTGCTCGGTGAGCATCCGGCGGATGTGATATGGCGTGTTGTTGTGTGAGTCCTCGACTGCAGCCCACACGCTCTCCTGCCGCGCATGATCAGTGCTCACAGTGAAGGCCATGAGCTGTTCCAGTTCCATGCCATCGTCGGCATAAATTTCGAGCAGCTTCTCAGATACGGCGGCAAGACGCAGGCGCTGGCGGACGACATTGACGCCGATGAAGAAGGTGGCGGCGATCTCCTCCTCGCTGAGCCCCTTCTCGCGCAGCGTCTGGAAGGCTCGGAACTGATCGAGCGGATGAAGGGGGGCCCTTTGGACGTTTTCGGCGAGCGAGTCCTCCTCTGCCAGAGTGGTGGCGTCGGAATCGCGGATCACGCAGGGAACCGGCGCGGTCTTCGCCATGCGCTTCTGTTTGACGAGAAGCTGCAAGGCGCGATAGCGGCGTCCCCCAGCCGGCACCTCGTACATACCGGTCTCATTGCCGTCGTTGTCGAGTTGCGGACGGACGGTGAGCCCCTGAAGCAGCGAGCGACGCGCGATGTCCTCGGCGAGCTCCTCGACCGAGATGCCGGCTTTGACGCGGCGGACATTCGCTTGGCTGAGAACGAGCTTGTTGAAGGGGATGTCGCGCGATGACGACAGAGTGATGTTTGGTTCGGCTTTGGCCACGGCAGTATCTCCGCGACGGGCCGGCGAGAGACCCTCTCTCACCCCTTCAACCCGTCACGACGACCGCCACCTCCCTCTAACTCTATCCACGGCAACCGGCCGCTGGCCGCCCGACCGCGCGCGTTGCATTCTCGGTCTGCCGCGTTGATCAACGACATAGATTGTTACGCATCGCGAACATCGCGACATCATGGTCCGCGCCCGGCCGACCGTTACCCGATAGGGCCGAGACCCGCCGTGCGGGGCTCGGGCGAGCGGCCGCAGGCCGCGAGGTAGGGCCCGATAGCGGCCGCCGCAGGCGGCCGCGAAGGCGCCCAAACCAAGCTTATTCAAATCAGTGATCACGTGCCAAAACACGCGGAATGACACAGAGCAGGCTACCACATGAGGCGGCGATATCTATGGCTCCAAGCCATTTGTTAGAACTAACTAACAAACTAACTAACCCGATGGATACGCAGGCACCTGTCCGCATGGCTCCTATTGTGGCCCAGTTCAAGGCGCGGACAGGTGGGAGGAGCTCAATCTGTTCAGATTTCCGACCCGATATGCTACTATGCAAAAAATGAGGTTCCCATGACTACGACACTTCCCGCCGACCCACATACCGAGCGCCTGGCCAGAGAAGTGGCCAAGGCGAAGGGCAAACCCGTTGCCTCCATCGTGCGTGACGCGATCGAAGCCAGTGCACGCGAGGCAGGGCTGATCGTCCGCCAGCCGAGCCGTCTCAGTGCCGTTGAGAAGCGCCAGCGCTTGCTGGAGATCTCCGAGCGCAGCGCAGCGCGGCCGCTCCTCGACCCGAGGAGCGCCGACGAGATTCTGGGCTATGACGAGCGCGGACTACCCGGGTGATCGTCGTCGACACGTCCGCTCTACTGGCTATCCTCAACAATGAGCCTGAGCGGGATCACTTTCTCGACGTGCTCGCCAACGCGGACGCCGTCATGATGTCCGCCGTCACCCTGTATGAGAGCATGCTTGTCGCGAGCGCCCGCCGGGGTCCCGACAATCTGGACGATCTCAACCAGATCCTCGAAACGATCGGCGCCGAGATTGTCCCGTTCGACGCTGACCAAGCTCAAACCGCGCACGCGGCCTATATGCGTTACGGCAAAGGGATCCACGCGGCAGCACGCCTCAACCTGTGCGACTGCGTCGCCTATGCGCTCGCGAAGCAGCTCGATGTCCCTCTCCTCTTCAAAGGCAACGACTTCGCTGCCACCGATATTGCTCGAGCCTGACACTCCAAAGTGAGTCCAGCGAAATCGCCGGGCAGGACACGGCCGATGCCACCATTTCATATCGTATAGCTGAGCAAGTATTGTCCGATCATTGCCGTGCACGATGGTGCGGATTGTATCCTCCACCGGAGACAACACCAAATCCCCGTGGATCTATGCGTCAGAAAGCCCGAGACGCATGGCTCCAGGTGCCGAATGGCTTCGGACGACCTCGGTGATCCAGGGCGTTGCGATGATACCCCGCTGACCGTTTTTCTTAGCGATCCGACGCTGCTTGGTGGCTTCGGTGCGTGCCGACCTGGCTGCTGCCTTCGCGACAGGCGCCGGCATGGGAGTCCCCTCCTGCCAGCGGATCGTGCCGGCATAGGGTGCGAGCTCCAGCAAGGCGGGTCGCCAGGGGACGTAATCCGAGGCTGCGAACCGGACCAGCCGCGACGGATCTGAATGCGCCAGCTCAGCGAGAAGCACTGCCGCGGCGTCCATAGGAGCGGTACGCGAAAGCGGCAGCTCGTCTGCACGTGACGATGCCACGGGTTCAGCCGCACCGGCTTTCACCCGCGCTGCTGCGATATGGGCATCGGCATGGATGCGCGCGATTTCAACATCGGCCCGGCCGGTGAGGCTGGCCGCCTCAATCGACGCGTCCGCCGCGATGCGCGCGGTGTCGATGGCAGTGCGGTACGATCTGAATTCCATCACAAACGGCAGACTGATGGTTGCCAGCAGCACACCAACCGTTACGAGGTTCTTGGCGCGGGGCGACCAATGCGCTGGCAAGGCTTTTTGAAGGGCCTCGAGCGGTTTCGACACATCAATGCCGAGCACGGTGCTGCCGCTGCCGATATCAACGGCGAGACTGAGCCGCTCGCGGTCGTAGGCTGTGAGCGAACCCGACGGCTCTCCTCGCCTGGCGAGTTGGTACATCAGGTTGAAGTGACGCTGAATAAGCCCAAGGGTGCGATTGGTCTTCCAGTCAGCTTTGCCACTGCCGGGATCGAGGCGAATGTTCAGCTGGCAGTGATCGAAGGCTACAGGTCCGTCATTGCCGTAGCTGGGATCGCTCCAGCAACGGAAGAGATAGTCCCAGGCATCCTGCTCGGTACGGATCGTGATCATGACAGAACCCGCGTGCTCGTGCGAATCACTGTTAGTGTAGCCCAAGGTGGTGTGAATCAAGGTGCCCCGCTCGGCAACCTCCCACCGGAGTTGTCGCCGGGGAAGGCTTGTCCGGTAGCCTACGTCGCGATGTCTGCGGTTACGGCCAGCGTCTGCGCACTTCAGTGAGCAGGTGACCGAATACGCTGATCGGGCCATGCCCGATCAGATTGCGCGGCTGCGGGTCTGTTTCCCAAAAGACGGCTCCGACCAGGCGTAGTTCAACAGGCTGGTAGGTGCCGTCCGGCTGCTGCTTGACATACAGGCGCCACATGCCGCCGCCGCTTGTTGCACCGTATGTCGTGGGCGCTACAAAGCCAGGGCCTGGGAGCGGTTGAAACTCCAACAGGTCGAATTGATTGTGTCTCCATTCTTTGACGAAGCGTCCGACATTGATCAGTCCCTCGACGGGTAGCACAAGACCGTGGCTGGGCCGGGAGACTGCTGGTGGCGTCAGCTGCTCCACGACCCCGGCTACGACCTCGACGCCGCAGGTGCCCTCGGGCTTGGGCTCCTTGCTGCGCACTTCATGGACCTCGAGATCCAGGACCGATGCCGAAGCCGCGAGGCTTGCCATATCGAGAACGGGCAGCGGCAAGTAGGCGAGATCGCGGCCGTTTGCGGTTGAAGGCGAGTCCTCAAAGACCACCGGGGAAGCGCAATGGGCTACCGTGAGCCGGAAGACCTGGAGGGCCGTTGAGCGGACGGGAAACAGGCAGATGCCCACCAGTGCGTGAGACTGGATCACGCGGAGCACGTGGGCGCAGGTGAGGATGCCTTGGGTGGTGCTTGTCTTGACGAGCGTCCCGGATCCAAACGGCCGATGGCTAGGGTTTGATACATCAACAAACCCCACCGTGAAGCGGGCGATGCGGGAGTCGAGCATCGGACCGAAGTCAAAGCCCGTCGAGGTCATGGTGAGCTCGTTGCCGCTGCACTCATAGCCGAAAAAACAGCACTCGGCTGGCCTCGCTGTCGCCTCTAGATGAACAGGCTCTAGGTTACGATGCCGTCAAACCGTAGCGTATTGCTACGAGGCTGTCTGCCTTCTGCCAGGGGACGCACGCGCAGCTTCAGGGGCATTTGGCCGGCAACGCCGCTGAAGATGCAAGTGCCGACCGGCAGTGTTGGGATCGAGGCCTCCGAGACCTTATCGATATAGGAAACCGCGCTGGAAATGGTGGCGAGGTCTCGCTGGTTCACTAGGCGGTGGATGAAGTAGTTGTGGGCCTGGGAGGTGATGGTGGGCGAAATATCGTTGGGTCTTTGACTCGAGATCGTGACAAACACACCGAACTTGCGCCCCTCCTTGATGATCTCCTCGAAGGTCTCAAGGCGATAGTCTTTCCAACTTTCGGACTCGCGGAAAGACTCGGTGGAGAGGATGTTGTGCGCCTCGTCGATGATGATCGTCAGCGACTTGGTGTTCCTATGCTGCTTGTGATCCTGGTAGAGCTTCTTGGTCAGCAGCAGTGGGATCGTTTTGCGCATGTCGAGATTCACTTTGTCGAGGCTGATAACGACGAAGTTCTTCCTCCAGAAATTGGCGCCGGCGGCCGTATCGAAGATCTTGGCAATGTCACCGCGCCGACCGGCAAGGCGGTTGATCACGGGCGCGATATGCTCGTTCTGCGCGCGGTTGGTCAGGACATCGTCGATCAGCTGGACGTACATGAAGACGATGATCCGGGACAGCAAGTCTTCGTCGAACGCAAAGGCGCCGCACGACTGATGGACAGTCGTGTTGGGGATCAAATCGGCACGCTGCTGAAAGTACTGAGTGGTATTGGGCACATAGAATCCCGCCACCTGATTGTGCCATTCGATGCCTTCGTGCACATCGACGGGGTCGCCGTTAGCATTCCTTTCCGGAAGAATAGTCCTGAAGTAGTCGAGCAGTAGAAATGCCCTCGGCTTGTCCGATAAGCGCAATGTCTGCTCAACCTGATTTTGCAGTATCCCTCTGAAGTACGCAGTCGGATCGGCAACTTCACCGCCAAAGACGCGGCTATGCAGCCGTAGTGCACGGCGAAGAAACGGCTTCTGCGTCTTGTCCGTCGCGTCGGACAGAATGGAGAGCATCTCGATATCGGAGAGGATGCCCTCCGATACGGGCAAGCGATCTGCCGCTTCTCCGGTGGAGAGCTGATAGACCTGCTTGTCGCGGGTGATGCACTCCTCGCCAACGTACTCACCGTTGAAATCGAGAAGGAGGGTGCGGACGTTGTCTTGGTACTGCTGTGCATTCCTTTCGGAGAGTTTTCCGACAAACGCGCTATACAGGCCAGCCAGCGTGTTGGACTTTCCGCTGCCGGTATTGCCGAAGATGGCGATGTGACTGTTGAAGAGTCCATCGATTGGAAAAGCGATGTCGAACCCTTCATTATCGGTCACAGCGAATTTTATGGAGGGGCGGCCATCGTCGACGAGGTTGTGGACGGTCTCCATCTTGTCTTTTGTGACGATGAAGACCTCGTTGCCGATAAGGGGGAGCTCACGCAGCCCGCCTTTGAAGCGGCCGGAGGCATCGATATAGCCGGCCAGAGACACGTGCAGAAAGCGCCGGTTTCGGTCCGTCTTCTGGACGGGACTCGGCGGTGCACGCGTTGTGACATCATCGAGCCGCTCGCCATCGACCTTGCCGATGAGGCTGACGAAACCCTTGCGTATCTCGACATAACTGTTGACGGAGATATTCCGCAGCACGTCGCCGTCGAACAGCAGGTCAGATGCGTTCTTGTTGCGGTCGACGCGGACGACCACGCTCTGTCCGCTCACCTCGGTGACTTCGCCAACGCGCAGCACCGCCTCTCGTTTCAGTCTCTCGATCGTCATACCGACACCTTTGGCGGGGCGATCGCGCGCAGCAAGCTGTTCAGTCGCGGGAAATCGAGTTTGCCGGTGGCTTCCGGAATGAGAAGGCTCGCATTGTTGTAACTCGCGAACCGCTGCTGCAGCTCCTCCACCTCCTCGAGCGCGTAGCAACAGATGATGAGCTTCAGCGTCGGATTGCGCAGAGCCCGTTTGACGATCTCCAGGATGTGCTCGTCGCGAAACGAGAAGCCGAAGGCGATCAGCAGGGAGTTCTCGCGCTCCATCACGTTGGCGAAGATGCGCAAGAGATCGTAGTAGGTGCGCTCGATGATAGTCTGCTGAAACTTGCGCTGCGTTGGCAGCACGATGGCGGCGGATTGTAGTGCTGTCGCCACTGCCTTCGTGTCGTCGTCCTTCGTCTCGGACAACTTTTTAAAGTCCATAAGCCGATAGACGACGTCGTTTCCCTGTCGCTCCCAAGTCATTGAGCCGTGGAGCTTGATCAGGTTTATGCTCGGGAGTTCCGCAGTATAGTCGTAGTGATTGCCGGTGTGGTGGGTCGCATCAAAAAGCCGTTCCGGCGCGAACTTGTGCAGATTTTTGAGGCTCGGCACGCGATTGAAACCGTCGTTGAGAAGTATCGACGGGGATTGCTCGGACGCGCACTCGATAAACAAATCGTAGTTGGTCGTGAAGATGCTGGCCTGTCTCGGCAGGAGATTGGTCTTCCGTTCGGAAAGGAGAGCGTCGATCGTCTGGATGAAGTCGGCGTAGTGCTTCAGGCTCGTGGCAACATTCTCGGATCGCTTCTCTCCGAGGAGCTCGGACATCGGTTGCTTGAACTGCTTCAGGAACTGGATTGTCTTCTTGTCGGCCTCGAGGCCCTTGTCGGCTTTGAGGAGCTCCAGAATATCGCTTTCAACCTGGCCTGCAGGGGGCACCCCCGGACAGGATGCGCCGGCCCCCAAAAGGAAATTGATGTGCGAAGATTGGATTGCCCGGAAGAGCACTTCCTGGAAGGTTTCAAGCTCGTCTTTGCTTTCTAGTCTCGTGTCCCTCGCCATTTTCCCCGCCCGTACAGATTATCAGCCTATCCGAATCCCTAAAATCAAACGGCCATCTGATTGATAGCATCGATTGCCGGTGCGGCGCTGGTCAAGGGGACACGATGCTAGATCAGGTTTTGAACAGTTCAGGGTCGTCGCACCCTGAGCGCCAAGAAGGGATATGAGGTACTCAATGCCGATGCCAGGAGACGAGAGCGAGAATATCGCCGCGCCCTTCGACCGTGAGGCGGAAGGCGCCCGCTCAGGGCTCAACCCCATGTTCGGCGACTGGCAGCATCGGTTTGCGTTCGCGCCGGTGCCCTATGGCGATGGGGGGCGAAGCAAACGTGAGTTCGAGGCGCGGATTCAGGCCGAGCTGACGGACGTCAGATGGCTGTACTCAAGCGAGGTGCAGCTCGACATCAAGCTGCACCTCGACGTGCAAACGATCCTGGAGACGTCCGAGACCGCCGATCTGGATAACTACGCAAAATCCATTCTGGACGGCCTCAAAGGGCGTCAGAGCATCATGATCGACGATACGCAGGTGCAGGCCCTCTGCATCTCCTGGTTGGATACTTACGACGCACCGTATTTCGTGGTCAGCGCCAAGGCGCTGGCCGATGATTTCATATTGAAACCAGTGGAGTTTTACGAGATGCCGGATGGGCTCTGGTATCCACAGTCCCGACTGATGTGGACGGATGGCAAGGCCGAGCCTGTCGGAGACTTGAACCACTTTGTAGGCCTCGCGATCTCCGAGCTCAACAGTGCGGCTACCAAGCGCCTGCGCCATGAATTGCGAAGACACGGCAGCAACCGCTTCGAGGCGTACCGGGGCAGCAAATACCTTTCGACGAGCTTGCGCGGCTATCATCGCAGCCGCATTGATAGTGGCTTTCCCCTGCATGCCCGTCGCATGTGGCAGCAGGCCCGGCAGGACTGGCAGTCGGCGCACCCGGACGACAGTGCTAAGGTTGAGGAGATCTGCACCGGTCTACGGCAAGCGTACAACGAAATGGCCCGCGCACTCACACTGAAAGATCGTCAGCGTTGAGATATGCGTTGACAGCGGCTCGCGCGGTTGCCTCCGATGTGCGAATCAGAGGCGAGTGTGGGATGTCGTGGCGCGATCGTCCAATCACCGTTCGTGTCGTTCAAGTGTGGGCGTCGTCCCGACGGTTCGGACACATGGGGTGTTGCCTTGACATCGGCTGACCTCGAAGAGATGGCCAAACGACTCGAGGCGAGTGGTGCTTATCGGGTCCTCAAGAGACTGACGGTCCCGGCTGCGTTCAACGAGCCCGACGGCACCACAACGAAGCTCGGCATTGTGCTCGACGTCGAGACGACAGGGCTCGACGACGCGACCGACCAGATCATCGAGCTTGGTATGCTCAAGTTCGAGTTCGCGGCAGACGGCCGGATATTTCGCATAGTCGATCGTTTCGAGCGGTTGCAGGAGCCGACCGTCCCGGTGCCGGCCGAGATCGTCGCGTTGACCGGCATCACGCCCGAGCTTCTGCGCGGGCGCAGCATCAATGGGTACGAAGTGTCTGCCTTCATGGCAGACGCCGTCCTCATCATCGCGCACAACGCGGCTTTCGATCGGCGGTTCTGTGAATGCGTCTGGGCGGACTTCGCATCCAAGCACTGGGCCTGCTCCAGCACCGAGATCAATTGGCGACGCCATGGCCATGCCGGCTCAAGATTGGCCTATCTCTTGAATGAGTGTGGCTATTTTGCCGATGCGCATCGCGCTTTGAACGATTGCGAGGCGGCGCTGACCGTTCTCAGCCACGGGCCAGTTGGCGGTGGCACCTACTTTGGTGAGCTGTTGGCCAGCGCCCGGCGTTCGACCGTACGGATATTCGCCGAGGGTGCACCATTTGAAAGCAAGGATGTTCTGAAGGCGCGAGGATACCGTTGGTTCGAGGGGGATGCCGAGAGACAGAAGGCCTGGAGGAAGGATCTCTTCGAAAACGAATTGGAGCCGGAGCTTGCGTTTCTCAAAGCGACCGTGTTCGGCGGCAAGGAGGTTACCCTCCCGGTGCAGAAGTTTTCCGCCCTCGACCGATATAGCGTTCGCGCAGCATAGCCGTGCCGCTGCCCCAATCCAGATCGAGGTTTATCGTATGAGGTCATGTTCTCAACGATGTCAATCGACCAGCAGGCGAACAGCCTCGGCCTCGGCGCCCCTGCTGGGTGTGCGGTATTTAACCTCGGCCGCGAAGGAGGATGCCATGCCATAGCGTCGCTGCTGGCACCCGTCGCTCGTTGCTCAGTGAGCCCATTCCAGCTTGGTAGCCGCGCCCTCGCTACCCGGAGCTGGACGTTCGAGGCTTCATCCAGGCGAATGCTTCCCGCACTGCGGCCGCATCGCCAAGATCAATGAGCATCGTTCGATCGATCGCGATCTGCGCACCCTCCGACCACAATCGCGCGGGGTGTCCGCTCGGCAATTTTTCTGCGATCGCGGCGGCGTGCGTCACATCTCGACAGCCCGTGGCGCGCGCCAGCAAAGCCAGAAACACGCGGCGATCCTCACTGGCGGCCAGCGCGTTCGCGACCGCATTGACGGTCTCCGCCGTTCCGCACAGCCCGACGACAAGCACGAGATAATCCGCAATCATCGGTGGCAGGCGCAGGATCATCTGTTCGGTGATCTGCGCGACGATCCCATCCTTCAGATGCATGCGTTTGTCATAGAGCGCGAATGCGGCAGCTCGTCCGACAACGATACGCTGGCCCTTGCGCGCCATCGCCACGATCTGGGCCTGACGTCTCTCGCTACCATGGCGTACGATGCAGGCCAGCAGCCGGCCCATCAAGACGAGATCCTCAGTCGTTGTCGCGCGCTCCAGAAAGGCGTCAAGCAGGCCATCCGGGACAGCGTCAAGGGCGGTGATCGCCTCGATCGCACCGCGCGCGATCGGAAAATTGCCGTCGTCGTTTTCTCGCTGCGCCCATCTCGACCATTCGTCGCCAACGAGATGTGCGAGTGTTGGCAGATGAGCGGGGTGCGGTTTTGCCGCCAGCAGGGCGAGCAACGCCTTGCGCACCGGACTGGAGGGGCGTTCCGCGCGCGCGAGAATCTGGGCCGGAAGAGGCGACGGGAGCCGCTCGGCCACGGCGGTGATGGCCCGGGCCGCAACATGGGCGAAGCGGTGATCAAGCGCGCCGATGATTTCAGCCTGCATATCATGGCGGATGGCCACCTCGATGGCGGTCACCGCTTCATCGCGTTCGCCCGCGGTGGCGAGCACATGGCGCACGTCCTCGTCCGCTGTGACGTCGAGATGCTGGGCCAGGCGTAGACGGGCGACGCGAACGTCCGGCGGCGCATCGCGGATCGCGAACAGTTCGATGGCTGCCTCCAAAGGGAGCACCGGCGGCTTGTCCTCGAGCATGGCGATTTCAGCGAGGGCCAGGGAGCGATAGGTATCCGGCAGCATTTCGACCAGTTGGAGCGTTGCGTCCCGGCCGTCGGGTGGGGTGTGCGCTCCGTGGGCCCCATGCGCGGCCAGGTCACACGCCAGCTGCGCCAACCGCCCAGCAGCCCCAGTGTGGTTGAGACGCGCCACGACCTCGGGCATGTGCTCGGCGATATGGTCCCTGAAGCACAGCAGCGCTGTCCGGCGGATATCCTGGTGAGGCGCGCCCGCGACCATGCGTTCAACGAGCTGGCGCACAAAGCGCGGATCCCAAGCTCGAGTTAGGACCGCCCACAGAAGGGCTTCGTCTTCAGAACCGTAGGCTGCGTCTATGGCGGCCATCAGCTCGTTGTGCTGCGGACGGGGACCGTCGCCGTTGGCAAGGGCAAGCAACCAGTAAGACCGCAGCCTGCTGAGATGTCGATGCGATGCGAGGCCTTGCCAACCGCGCTCGGCCCGCACGCGCCTGACGTAGGCGCCGAGGAACGTCGCGGCGGTGATGCCGTGATCATCCATTATATAATCAGCATAGTCCTCGGGCACCTCGTCGTTCATGATCCGGAGGTGATCACGCGCAGCACGCTCGAGCTCAGCGGCGGTCGGCTCGCGAATCGCGACCGCGGCATCGATAAGTCCCTCGGCGCTGTCGAGTTCCTCGAATGCCCCTGCGGCAAGGACATCGTCGTTTGTGAAAATGCCGCTGTCGACCGAGGCCAGAGCGGCATCCCGAAAGGCTTCGGTGACGTCGCCGGCGACCTCGGCCAGATCGCGTGCGAACGTGACCGGGAAGCTTCGGTGGGCCGTGGGCAGAACGAACTTCACGAACGCCTCGGCCAGTCTTCGGACGCCGGGATCCGCGCGAAGACGGGCGTGCCATGCCTCGTCTCGTTCCGGTTTTTCCCAGTGCAGAAAGCCTTCGAAATCCGGCGACGGCTGATGCTCGAGCCAACGTGCAAACTCCGCCACGCCGCTGTGCGACGATCCGACGGCGGCTGCAAGGCTCACAGCGCTAGGGAGCTCGCGCTGTTCGGCGGCGAGCCTCTGTGCGAGCCACGCATCAATGCGATCGTGGCTGGTGCGCGCCAACTGAGGCGTCGCGTTAGGAATGCGCTTCGACACTTGAACGATCAGCGCAGCCGTTTCGACGCCCCAGTTTCCGCCGGCATCCGCGTCACGCGCCAGCAGGACGTCGACGAGGAGACTCAGGACACGCCGTACGGGTTGCGGGTGCCGGGCCAGCGTCGCCTCGATCCCGGCCTCTACCCTTCCGTGCGCATAGGTCAGTGACCCATCGGGGCCTTGCCGCAGGTTGCGGGCGGCGATGAAACTGCCGACCAGGTGATGGATCGTGTCGTCAAGCGAGGCATCACGATCGGCGAGCGGATCCTCGAGGCTACGCAGGACGTCGATCGACAGGCGTCCGTGCGGTTTGATCAGACACCACAGGATGGCCGCCGGTTTGACGGCATCGCGCGCTTGGATCTGATCCATGACCGTGCGTTCGATCGAATCGCGGTGCGCCTGGTCGATGGCCGCCGCAAAGGCCGCCGCGGCGTTCTTCGCCAGCTCCTCTCGATCGAGGGTGAGCACGGCATCAAAGAACTTGCGCAACTCGAGCGGCAGACTGAGCCGCTGCAGGACGGCGGCTTCACGCTCATGGACAAAGGCAGCGAGCTCCGCAGGCAGCCCTTGAGACAGCGTCCGATACAGGGCTTGGCGCTCGGTGTGGCCGTAGCTCTCGGCATCGAGCGGCATCCGCCAGCGCTGAATGCTGTCCGCGGCACCACTCGATTCGGCGACATCGGCGCGGCTTGTGGCAATGAACAGGCGATCGTGCCGCGCGCTTTGAAAGGCTGCTCCAAGGCGGTCGTTCCACGGTCGGCTGTCCGGCTCGAATTTGAAGCGCCCCCACGGGTCCTCGATATCGTATAGCACCGGCGGCACCGTGGTGTCGGTGCGGAGCTGCTCGGGGCCGTGCGTGATGTGAACGCGCTTGAGATCGGGAATGGCGGCTTTGCGGTCTAGCCAAAGCGCCTCTGCGGTCGCGGTTTTACCACTACCAGATTGGCCGATGATCATCACGGCATGACGTTTGTCGAGTGCCTGGGTCAGGTCGCCCCAATTGGTCGGCTTGACGTAGCCTTGCCGATCCAGGCCCCCGACGAGATAGCCCTCATGAGCGGCAATGATGTGCTGCACGTCGTCATGGGACCATTGTCCGCCGGCCTCGCCGCGCATTCGATCCCAGGCGGCTTTCCGCAGTGCGCCAAGGCACGCCTGCCATCGCGCGCGCGGAACGCGAAAGCGCTCCAACAGCAGCGTCTTGATGTCGTTGCAAAGCCGCTCATCGTCCTGCCCGCCGACAATGGCGATGCGCCCCGCGACGCCGTCGCCAAGCGCTGCGATCTTGCCGGGCAGCTTGCTCGCGGACGGCCAGGAACCTGCATGGCGAATACCGAGTTGGCGGACTGGCCCGTTGAGGGCCGCGCTCGTGACGAGCAGGTAGCGCGCGTTGGGATCCTGGGCGAGCCGCGAGGCCGCCGACGTGCGCCGCGTCCCGTGCTGCAAGAGCGACAGAAACCTCGACTCGGTCCAAGCATCTCCCGTCCGTCGCTTGGCCTGCACGATCATCCGATAGCTGTGCATCGCAATGGCGTCAGCGACCGCGGCCGGCGCAAGCTCCTCCATATCGGCTTCCACATCCTCTTGGCTGACATGTTCCAACGTCAGCTCCGAGGTCATGCGGGCGGCCAGCATGACGTCGAGCGCAAGCCACACGGACACATCGACCTGATAGTCGAAGCCGCGCAACGACCAGCTTCCAGCCCCGGGGCTCGTGTGATCCTGGCTCCCTGTCACGTCCCCTCCGACAGATCCCTGACACCGTGCGGCGCCCATATTGGCCGTCGCGGACGGCGCACGGCAATCGGCGTCGCACGGTTCGGACCTGACGGTTGCTGTGCAACCGATCTCATGCCTCTTGGCCAGCCCGTCATGACGACACGCGATTCCGACTGCTCCGGGGACAGAAGACACGTTCGCTGGGCGGTCCAACAGTCGCTTTTGGGCGCACCTTGCTCTCCTGTGGACAATTTTGTCAGCGGCGATGGCCAAGACCGTGCGTTGGCCGCTTACCACCGTTGACGGAGCCCGGTCTTAATCTGCATCCTGACTTGCGGAACTCGGGAGAGTTCCGGGATCTTTTCATCACCCATGCGATACCTTGCGGGCAGCTTTTGTCGGAAAGCGCGGGAAGCAACGGAGGAGGCGCGATGACGGTACACACCGCGCCAGGACAGACGGCCGGTTATCTTTACCAATGCCGCTACGCGCTCTTATGGGCCTTGCAGCACACCGGCTCGTATCCCGGCCTCTTGTTGTCGATTGAGCATCTTGACGACGTCGCCTTTGAGGATGGCGTCGAGCCGGTTGCTCGACTGCAGGCCAAACACCGACTGATCCGCACGGCTGCCCTGACCGACAGCTGCTCCGACCTCTGGAAAACGATTGGGATCTGGGCGGCGGAGGTCGCGTCCGATCCTGCCAAGCTTGAGACCCAGAAGCTCTTGCTGGTCACGACGGCCGAGGCGCCGCTGGGCAGCGCAGCGCGCCTTCTGCGCGCTGCCGGCCGGAACGAGGCGACTGCGCGATCGCAGCTCCTCTCGGCAATTGCCAAGAGTCGCAGCGACGTCAACGCCGGGTACTACGAGACGTTTTCGGCTTTGACGGAGCCGGCCCAGACGGCCCTCCTCAAGGCCATTTTGATGCTCGACTGCAGTCCTTCGCTTGCTGATCTCAGCATACCGCTGAAGCACGAGCTGCGTTTTCTGGCTGAGGCTCAGTCTCGAGACGCCGCACTGCAGCGGGTTGAAGGTTGGTGGTGGGCGCGTATCGCCGAGGCGCTCGTGAATCCAACACGCAAGCACATCCCGCTTCTGGAAGTGGAGGCTTTTCTGGATACTGTCCGTGAGGCTTTCAGGACTGCCAATCTGCCCGTGGATTTTGCTGCCGCCGAGCCGCCCCAATCGACAGCGCAAGGATATGATGCTCGGACGTTCGTGCGCCAGCTCCGGCTCGTCAATTGCCAACCTAACCGCATTGCGCGCGCCAAGCGTGACTACTATCGCGCCTTCGAGCAGCGCTCGAAATGGAGTCGGGAGTATCTCGTGGACGCTGCCGAGCTCAGCGATTACGAGCGTCGCCTTATCGAGCAGTGGGAGCCGCGATTTGATCGGATGACCGAAATGGTCTCGGCTGCTGCTACCGCGGCAGATCCCCTGCAAGCCGCTCTGGATCTCATCTTCTGGCTCGAGACGGACATTCAGCAGCCACTGCGGAATGTCACTGAGCGCTATCTTGCCATCGGCTCGTGCCACATGCTGGCCGATGATCGGAGAATGGGCTGGCACGTCGACTATCGCCGGCTCCTGGACGAAGCGACATCGTCGGACGAGACAAGCCATGACCGATAGATTGCCTTGTTGGGAAGAGCGACCCCGCGAAGTGGCGAACCTCTTCAATCCGGCCTTTACCTCACTTCTGCTGTCCCGGACACTTGGCGGGTACACGAGCGGCGATGCTCCAGGGATGCCGCTGGTGCTCACCTATCTGGTACTGCCGATTGTCCTGCACCCGGACACGCGGGATGCGCTGCCACGAGCTGCCAGCACGACGATGTACGGCTGGATCGCGGAGCATCCGCACCTCAAGGCCTTGTTTCCGGCGCGGGCGCGCAGGTCCGTCCCATTTACCCAGGAAGCCATTCGCTTCGGCATTATGTATGGCAAGCTGGCGATCACTGCGGACGCTCTTGGACCCGGCGCGCTCAGATATGCCCAGAGTGCCATGCCGCCCGATGCCACCGATGATGTCAGATTATGCCTTCAGAAGGCGGCTTTCCTCGGCCGGTGGTTCGCAGAGACGGAGTCTCCGCGGACGATCCTCGCAACCTGGGGGATACGCCCGTGAGCGTACAGATCAGGAAGATCCTTATCTATGGGACGAATGGCGAGCGGCGCGACGTCGAGCTCAACATCGGAAAGCTGAACATCATCACGGGCGGATCCCGCACTGGAAAATCCGCGCTGCTCGGTATTATTGACTTCGTGTGGGGACGCGACGAGTGCACGATCCCCGAGGGACCGGTCCGCCGCACGGCCGACTGGTATGGTCTCCTGCTCGATCGGGATGGCGAGGGCATCTTTCTGGCGCGCCGCAACCCGCCAATCGGGGCGAGCACCAGCGACGAGTTTCATTTTGTCAGGCCGGTCTCCGATGCGCCGGACACCATGCAGGGGCGGACGAAGAACATTACCGCCGACGGTCTCAAAGCAACGCTGGGCGAGTTGCTTGGCATCAGCCAGAACGAGTTCCGCCCGCCTGAAGGCTCGACCAGACATCCGACTCCCGCATCGGCGCGCCATGCCATCATCTTCTGCTTGCAGAACCAGGACGAAATCGCGAGTCGGACCGCGCTGTTCCACCGCCAGGCCGAGCCGTTCCTGCCGCAAGCCATCAAGGACACGCTGCCTTATTTCCTGGGCGCGATGGATACGCGCGCCTTCGCCCTGCAATTGCAGCTTGATGATGCTCGGCGTCAGTTGAGGCGTCTCGCGAAGGAGCTGGCGGCTGAGCGTGCGTCCGACGACGAGGTACAGACACGCGCGCAGGCTCTCATTGCTGAGGCCAAGCGGGTGCAACTGCTGCCGCCCGACGCAGCCGCATCGGGCCGGAATGCGGCGTTGGCGCTTCTGGAGGATGCTCGTCGGCGTGGCGAGCAGTCAGATGCTCTGGTGCTGACCGATCCGGAAGCCGACGTTGTGGCGTTGCAGGAGCGTCGCCGGGAGTTGCGGGCGTCCCTGAGGTCACTACAGGACCAGCGTCAGGAGCTCGATCAGCTGCTGCACGACGCGGCAGGCTTCACCAAGGAGGCTGCGGAGCAGAGGGCCCGCCTTTCTGCACTCCATCTGGTGCGGGACAATCCGATCCACGACGCCGAAACCTGTCCGGTTTGTTCCAGCCGTCTCGACAAGCTGACCCCGACTGTCGCTGATATCTCCGCGGCTTTCGGGCAGATCCGCGGTCAGCTCGAGGCCGTCAGCCGCGAGCAGCCGCAAGTAGAAAAACGGCGCGCCGAGATACGTGAAGCGATTGGTCGCGTCGAAGATCAATTGCGCGAGAACCATCGGGCAATGGAGGATCGCGGCCGTGAGAATGCGAGACTGCAATCACAACAGGCGTTGTTCCTGGAGCAGGCCCGTGCGCTCGGACGCATTGGCTTGTACCTGGAGACCTCGCTGGACGTTGACGGACCGGGTGGCCTCTCCGAGCGCGTTGACGCGCTGAATGCCCAGGTGGCGGAGCTTGAGCGCAGTCTTGATCCGGAGGCTCTTGAGGAGCGTGTCATCACGGCGCTCAACCTCGTCTCGCTCTATATGACGGAGATTGCCACGCAACTGAAGCTCGAGCACGGAAGTCAGAGCATCCGTCTCGACCGCAAGAAGCTTACGATCGTTGCCGACACGATCGACGGGCCCATTCCTCTTTCCCAGATCGGCAGCGGCGAGAATTGGATCGGCTATCATGTTGCGGCCCATCTGGGGCTGCACCGCCTTTTCCTAGCGCGCGGCCAGCCAGTTCCGGGCTTTCTCGTTCTCGATCAGCCGTCCCAGGCCCACTATCCCGCTGATGTTGAGGACGGGGCGTCGCCGCCCAGCGATGAGGATCGCGCCGCGGTTCTAAACCTGTTCAAGTGTCTCCATGAGTTCAATCTGACCCACGACGGACGTTTCCAAATCATCATCGTTGATCATGTGGACTTCAAGGAGGACTGGTTCGCTAAGTCCGTGGCAGCGCGCTGGCGCAACGGCATCAAGCTCGTTCCGCAGAGCTGGCTTGGCGACGCGATGTCCGCCAACGGTTCCGATGGCGATCCCCAGGGGAGTTGACGCATAGCAATGCGTGACCGGCATCGGTGTGGAAGCCGGACGTAGCACTCAGGAGGGACGATACCCCTCACAGGTCGACACTGTTCCTATTCTTTCTTGTTCTCGTCTGAGGCTATCTCAGCCTCGTGCCCTCAACTTCCACGATGTCGTCCTGGTTCAACCGGTGGATTTCGACGATGGTGCATGGCGGGTACGGCCCGTCGCCCCAGAGCTCCGATTGGATCTTGTTGACGATGGGCCGGAAGCGGAACATGTCGGTGACGTAGACGACACGGCGCACGGCTTCCCGCAAAGATGTGCCTTCGGATTCGGCGATGTGCTTCATGTTGAGGGACGCCTGACGCACGCGGGCTTCGTCACCGCCAACGAGACGGTTGGTTGCCGGATCGATACCGCGCGTGCCGGCGATGAACACGAAATCGCCGGCACGCGTCGCGAGGTTCCAGGTGCCTGTCGGTTTGATCGCTCCCGCTGGCGAGAGCGTTCGGACGCCATAGGGTGCTCGCTCCTGCGCACTCACGAAGGTGCTGGTGAGAGTCAGTCCGAGGGCGATGGTGACGGTGGTACGGATAAGTATGGGTCTTCCTCCTTTGGTTTGTGGTTTCAGGTGAGCAGTCAGGCGCGTCCTGGAAGCCCTCGTCCCCGTGCGTGCGTCCAGGTCATGCGGGTGGGGCCGACGATTCCCGCGACGGTTTGGCCGCGGAAGGGCTCGAGCGACGGTTGCCACGGCGCCAGCGTGAAAGTGTCCTCGCGGCGAATGACGGCGATCTTGCCGGTCGGTGTCGTGATGGCGTGGTCGTAGGTGCCGGTGATCCGGGTGCCAGGCATAGGTGGTACGAAGGCGGCGTTGAGACGTCGCGAGAGATCGGCAGCAAGCCGCTGCGTCTCGGCCTGACGCAGCGCCTTCATCATGTCGGCGCGCGGCACGGGCTTGCCGTCATGCGATTGCTCGATGAGCTGGCGGCTGACGAGCCAATCGGTGCGCCCCTTGAGGGCTTTGTCCGCCTCGGCCGTGAAGCCCGCCGTCCGGGTCTCCGGCTGCCACCTAGTCACGATGGCCTGATCCAGCCAGGTCGGCCCCTCGTAGGTGGTCTGCTGCTCGAGATTGGTCGCGGACAAAAGATGCAGGCGGGGTACCGATGATGGCTTCTCATTGAGGCCGCCACCGGCCAGGGCGACGATGTTGCCGCGCGCCGGCACCGCGTCTGCGTTGAGCCGGCCGAGATCGGCGTAGTGCACGCGCCCGTCGACGGCATCGATGATCGCCCAGGTGCGATCGGTGATCTCATCGACCATACCGACGCCGACCACCTTGCCGACGAGCGGCACCCTGCGCGGTCCGCGCTCGAACAGCGCCATGGCGGCCGCGCCGCGCTCGACGCCGGCTTCTTTCAACGCGCGCTGCATCATCTTGAACTTGTCAGCGCGATCGCCGAGCTGCCGCAGCTTGGCCTCCGCGTTGGCATCGAGAGACCAGACGCCCGCTTGCCGTTCTGAGGCAAGCCCGAGCCGCTGCAAGGTCCGCAGACGCCCGATCCGCAACGTCCGCTGCGTCGGATCATTTTCCTCGGTGGCGGTGATGACGAGGATGTTGTCCTTCGCCCGCGCGATGAGCTGACGATCGAGACGTGTCAGTCGCTCCTGGCCCACTTCGTCGAAGAGCTTCTGAATGCGCTCGAGCTGCGTCTCGGGACCAAGCTCGAGCGTCACCAAGGCTTGGGCACGGGCACGCACGCCGTGGCCGATGTAGTCCCGCGCCATGACGAGGTCACCGCCCCGGTCATCACGGCCGCGGATGACGACGTGGGTATGCGGATGACCGGTGTTGAAGTGATCGACCGCGACCCAGTCGAGCCTGGTGTCGAGATCGCGTTCCATCTGTGCGAGGAGATCGCGGACGAACGGCTTGAGGTCCGGCAGCCGCGCACTGTCTTCGGCGGAGACGATGAAGCGAAACTGATGCGGGTCGTTCTCGGAGCGCTCGAGGAAGACCGCACCGTCAACATCATCGCGCTGTGCATCGTACAGCCGCCCCACATCTCCCTCGCGGGTGACGCCATCGCGCTGGATGTATTTGAGGTGCGCCCGCGCCGCGCCCATATCGCCGGCGGTGATGCGCGTGTAGCGCGCCTTGACAATGACGCGGCGACTGCCTAGCGCGATGAGACCGGCGGCTGCGCGCACACCGGCACCCATTCCCCGTTTCGGCATGTCCGATGTGATGTGGCCGCGCTGCCGCACGGCGCGTGCGCCGGCACGGCCGGTCTCCCTGAGCATCTGCGTGCTGGTGCGCAGTTGCGCGTTGCTTGCCGTGTCGCGGATGTGTCCGAGCTTCGGTTTGAAGTCGTCTTGCGCCATGGTGATCCCCCAACGGTGCGTTGTGCCAGGGGAGATGTTGCGAAGCCCGATTTCGTCAAGACGGAGTCGTGCAAAGTGCCCGTTTTACAAGGCCTATTTCGTGCGGTGACTCTACGCGCGTAAAAGCGGAGTCGCGTGAAGTCCAGTAACGACGGCACTTCTGCGCATGAATGACTCCATCTTTTTATCTAGATGTCCTCCCCAGCCTTCTCACACCGCACAAACTTTCCGGAATCACGTCTGCAGAACGCACGCGATATCACGATCCGCGAGGTCATCTCAGCATCTCGAGGCAGCGTCGAAAAAGGCGAAAAGAGCGGTCGAAAATGCAGGGAGCACGACGGCGATGAGCGCGAGAAAGACAGGCTTTAGCCTGTTGCTCGCGCTCATCATGGGCTGTGGCAAAGGCGCTCGTCTGGGTGGGCGGGTGGGCCTGTTCGCGGAACGCGAAGAAGCCCTCGCGCTGGCGACAGCGCGAGGGCGTTGAGCCGGAGGCTCAATCCTGCGGGTTCCAGATCAGAGCGAAGACGTTCGGATCGGACCGGCCGGCGGCGCGACCGAGGTTGGCGTAGAGCTTGCCGAGCTCGGGCGCCGAGATCGAGAGCGAGATGTACTCGACGCCGGAGGTCTTGCCGATCCGCAGCCAGCCGGCGCCGATCTCGGTGCCGTTAGCGAGGACGCGGAAGTCCGGGTGGCTGTCGGAGGGCTTGTCAGCGACCGGGACGATGCTGATTTGCGCCCGCCGCGAGAGGGTCCGGAGCTCGCCGTCGTAGCGGCCGTCCTCGCGCTTGGTGACGTATCCGATCGTAGCCATGGTGTCGTTCCTCACGTTGTCCCGGCGGAGACCTATTCCCCGCCGGCGACGTGCAGATCGTGGCAGGCTGGAGCTGGTGGCACCCGCCGGAGCGGAGCTCGGCTCCGCGGAGACGGGCCGGAACGCAGTGGAGGACCCGCGCGGCACGCGCGGGTTGCCGCCGAGGCGACGCCTGCCACATCGTCGCACAAAGCTATGCGGGGATAGGACTCTCCCCCGCGGGCAGAGGAGCGGCGGCCTGGCGTCCGGTACGGCAACGGGCAGGACATGAGCGAAGGGGGCGACGGTGCCTCGAGCTCCCGCCGGGCCGATCGCACGGCCACCGGAGATGACACGCGATCGCCGACGCTCCAGCGAGCAATGAGCGAAGGCGCTGAGACGCCGCCGGCAGCGGTGAGGGCAGAGCCGCGCGTACGACGTTCGTCGTGGAGGGCGAGAGCGTGCCACGGCGACCGCGGAAGGGACCGTCACGCGAATGCGCCGAGACGCCGTCCTTATCGGCGGCTCGGTCGAGCGGCACGCAGGGACGCGAGATAGGGCCCGACCGCCCGAGATCCCAAAGATCGAGGGCGGATCCGCCCAGACTTCCTTTCTGCTGAGCGAGGGCGACTTGGGCATGGCAACGCTGCACCACCCCGATTCCAGGCAGCGTCGACGTCGTCATCTGCCGGTGTTCCGACGTGAGCGAATGGGACTGACTCCATTTGCCGATCACAGCAGACGGCGGCAAACGTCGAATGTTGCAGTCCGCCCTTCTCGGCGCGCCACAGAGCTGGGCATTTATCTTGGAATGGAAGAAGCAATTTTGGCGGAATGCGACACCAGTACGACACTACGGACGTGCTCACATATGGTAAAAGATGCACCCATGTGTTCGGGCGAATGACTGTGCGGTGCGGGTGCGCTCGATGGGTTTGATCGACGGGGATAGAGGCGGCTGCTCAAGAGGTGCCGCCATCCATGGCCTTGATGAGTTGCCGCAAGACGGCGACGGGCTCCAGGTCAAGTGCGCGCACGACATCGATGAACTCGATCGCGCTCAGGCGCCGCTCTCCGCCTTCGTATTTGGCGACAAAGGATTGCGGCTTGTCGAGGCGCGCAGCGATGTCCGTCTGCGTCAGACCGCGCTTCTCGCGAAGATCACGCAGCAGCTTGCGGAGCTTGATTTGGCGCGGCGAGCGCAGCGTGTCGCGCATTGCGGGAAGCCAGGATCGAGAATGACGGCTTCACCGCATAATCCTGATTTCGGATTATCCCATTTCGGGATACATGTGTGGTGACGTGGGGCTGACTGGGAGGAGTAAAGCTTGATGACGAGAACAGAAGCACAGCCTTTCTTCGTGCGTGAAGACGACGGCATCGAGTATCTGCCGGCAGAGTGCTATGTCGCGGGCCTTCGGGCGTCGGAAGATGATGCGCCCACGGTCAGAATGACCCTGCCGACCGAAATCGTCGATCGCACCGTGCTGACGGGCGCAAGACTCTGCGTGTGGCTGGCGGCCGGCAGTGGCAGGCTGATCCTCGACGGTGAAGGCGTCGACAACGATACGTTGGACGCCGCCCTCGATGCCGGCCCCATGCGCGAGCAGACGCTGCTGACGTTGATCGAAGCGTGCCTCGATCCGGATCATCTGTCGATGGAAGAGGATCCGATTTCCGATCTCACCTCCTTGCGGGCGCAGCTCGTCGAAGCTTTGACCAAGGTCGACGGTGCCTTGGCGCGCCTGCAGCGCGGTTAGTGGGTCCAGATAGGGACGGCTGTTCCCAGCACGTCCCCACGTTCGATCGGCCCGAAATAGCGGCTATCGAAGCTGCCGCGGACAGTTGAGAGCACGAAGAGCTCGGATGTCGCCAGGTGGCGGCATCCACGCCAACGCGGTAGCCGGCGTCGTCGCGTATCTTTTCTGTCGGCCATGGCACGGAACCGCCCGTTGATCGTCAGGAACAGGCCATGCCGACATACGGTATCGCCACGGGCGGCCGCGACAGGCTTCAGTAGCAGCGCACGCCTCGGCAGATAACCGCGTGTGTCCGCCAGCGCCTCCACCGCCTCAGGGAGTCGGATGACCGCCAGTTGACCCTTTGATGGCATTCGCTTTGTCAGCGCGTAGAGACCGATTGGTGTGCTTGGGCTGGGATTCCACAGCAGTCTTGGGACGCTTACGTTTGTCGAGGCGAGTGCGAGCAGCGCGAGGGCCGCTGCTGTCAGTGCGCTCAGACGACGAAGCGCGGCTGCTCTTTTTCCCCGCCGCCATTCGGGCCGCGCGTTCCTCCGACCACGCGAGGAGGTCACCACGACGGTATACGATGCGGCCTCCGTGGCGTCGAAACTTCGGGCCGGTCCCTCTCCATCGATGATTGTCGAGTGTGCGCTTGGCCATGCGCAATTCTGCGGCCGCTTCGGGAACAATGAGAAAGTCATCGGGATCGCTGGACATGAGGTTCCTCCTAACCATTGCAGCCTCAGTGTCCCGCATTCGAGTTCATCAGGGGACCGATCGCTTTCGGTCCCCCATTAAACAGTCGCATCTCATTCGAGATAACGGCGCCAGCCGCTCGCAATGAACTGTTCGGCGCGCACCCAATCGCGACGCATACGAGCGGGGAGTGCGTCCTTCCGCCAGTCGCGTGCAACGGCTTCCGGACCGTGAATGAACAGCGCCGCTTCCTTATAGCGATGACCAAGCCGCCTGAAGTCGTGCACGATGAAGGCATCGTGCATGTTGCGCGAGCGGATTGTCCAGCGCGGAGGTGGTGATGTCATCGCGCGGCGGGAGAGAATGCGACGCAGATCGGCAACCTGCATTTCTGTCCGGCGGAGTTTATCGAAGCCGCAAGACTTCAGAGTCGGCACAACTGGCGCGCTCAGAATATCCGCGCCTTCGAACTCCAGCTGAAGAACAGCGCCATGCGCGCGCAGGAGTACGTGCTGACGCCCATCGGCTTCGATCAGGATATGCTGGATCCCCGGAAGCTCCGGAACGAAGACCGATCTCTTATCCGGCCGGCGAGCGGGCTCGACGGCAACCGAGAGAGCCTTGCGGCCTGCCGGCAGTATCCAGATATGCCTCGACGCGACTGCCGTCAGGGACGGATCGACGAAAGGAACGGAGCGCCCACGCCGCAGCACGAGGCGATGGCTCGTGCATCCGCGTGAGAAGCGCTCCGCTCTCCAATCGAGTGCTGACCTGTGTGTCCGTCAAATGCGCCTGTGCGTCATCCTGATAGGCCGGGAGGCGGCGAAGGCCTTCCCACGCCAAATCACGGCGACGCAATCGGCCGAGGTAGGCATAGGCTTCCAGAGTGGGCGGCCGTTCCGGGCCGACGTAATGCCGTACGCGATACATTGGCATTTCCTCCTTTGAGCTCTGTTTTGTAGTTTGTGAGAGCGTCCCTTCCTGGTTGGCGTTAAAGAACCGAATAGGCGAGCGTTCGGCGTTTTACTTCGCGAGTTCCGTGATCCGGTTGAGGGCTGAGGCGAAGCCTTCGAGTCCTACGATGAGCGCCGCAGGCTCGCCGCCGCCCGACGGAGCAACCGTGACGGTCATGGTCTTGGCCTTTCGGATGGCGTCAATGGCGACGGTCGGGAAGCTGACAGGGGCGAGGCAGCCATCCGGGACGCAGGTCGAAAACGGAACGGTTTGGCCGAGCGGCTTGTCATCGAGTGCCAGCTTCACACCGGCAGAGAGCGCCAACCCAAACGGGAGCACGAGCACACCCTCGGTCTTACCTTCAGCAGGCGGCCTGAGCTCGATGGCAAAGCTTCGCTGGCCGGTCTGTTGATTGCCGCGCACTTGGGAGAACGTGCAGGCCTTGCGGTTCTCGACAATGCGGCAGTTGACCGTCCAAGCCCCGTAGGTCTCCTGCACCGACGATGCACCTCCTGGCAGCGTCTCGGCGACGGCCTGTGCCAGAGCCGGTGCGGCGTGCCTCTGCTGTTGCGCGGCTGCGGAGACAGCCATTGCAAGTGTCATCGGAGCAGCCACCAACAGCGCTCGTAACGCGAAAATCGAAATCACGCGAAATGCTCCTGGATCGACGGTCATTGTGAGAACCTGACGGGGACGCTGAGGGTCACCGAGCCACCGCCGATGTTGGGCGGCGGTGCCGGAACAGGACTGGCGCGGCGGGTCAGCGCCACTGCTTCTTGATCGAGGACGCTGCTCCCTGACGAGCGGATGAGCCGTGCCGAGAGAACGCGCCCGGAGCGGTCGATGGTGAAGGCGACCGATGATGTGCCGCCACCGCCGCCTGGATAGCGCTTGTGGCGATTAAGATGCGCCATCACCGAGCCGCGCCAGGTGGCAACCGACATGGAGGATGCGACGCCCGAGGTCGGCGCTGCGTTAGTGCGTGCACGCGCCGCGTCAACGGGTCTTGGCGCAGAGGCGGTCTGCGCGACCGCTTTGTGCTTCGGTTTGGGTTTAGGCTTCTTCTTCTCGACTTTCTTTTCCTCAGGCGTCTTCTCGACTGTCTCTGGCTCGGGCGGCGGCGCTGGGGCATCGAGTATCGCGGCAGCCGTATCGATCTTCGGCAATTGCGGGATCTCGATTTCAGTCTCGACTTTGTGCTCAGTAGGCTCGGGGGGCAGTTCCTTGGGCGGCTCGGTCTTCACCGGCTCGACCTCGGGCTCCGGCGGCGTCTCCTCGACCGGCTTCTCCTTGGCCTCGGTCGGCATGTTCTCCGTGCTCATCTCCTGCTGAACGCCGATGGCCACCTCTTGCGGCGGCGCCTCGGGAGCCACGGGCAGTGGTGCCAGCTCGATCATCACGGCGGCCGGCGGCTCACCGGCCGGGCTCTCCGGCTTGGGCCAGCGCGCAATGGCGAACGCGACGCCGCCATGCACGAGAACGACGAACGCCGCCGCTAGCGTCCAGCGGAGGATGATCTGGCGCACGCTCTCACCGTCGCGGGGGGCATTTTCCGACGTCATGGCGTCCCCGCTTGCGGCGGAGCTGTAGCCGGTGTGGGCACAGTCTCGAGACCGACGAGGCCGATCTTGAGGTAACCGGCACTACGCAGGAGATTCATCACCTCCATCAGGTCGCCGTAGTCTACGCTTCTGTCGGCGCGCACAAACACGCGCTCTTCGGTCTTGCCCTGGGTCTTGCCGTCGAGTGCCGCCTTCAGTGCTTCGCGTGTGACCGGATCATTGCCAAATGCGAGTGAGAGATCCTCTTTGACGGTCAGGAAGATCGGCTCGTTCGGACGCGGCTGCGGCGCTGCGTTGGAAGCCGGCAGATCGACGGCGACATCGACTGTCGAAAGCGGCGCCGCCACCATGAAGATGATGAGCAGAACCAGCATCACGTCGATGAAGGGCGTGACGTTGATCTCGTGATTGACCTCGAGCTCGTCGGAGTTGTCGCGTGCCTTGAGGCTTCCCGCCATGATTCTTACTCCGCGGCCCGGGGCGACACCGAACCTGAGGCTTCGGGCAGATGCCGGACATCGAGCTCCCAACTCACCAGCCGTTCCACACCGGCGGAGGCATCCGACAGCAGGAGACGGTAGCCGGCAATGGAGCGAGCGAAGACGTTATAGATGATGACCGCAGGTATCGCGGCGACAAGGCCGATCGCGGTTGCCAACAGCGCCTCGGCGATACCAGGCGCCACGACAGCGAGGTTGGTGGTTTGCGAATGGCTGATGCCAATGAACGAGTTCATGATGCCCCACACGGTGCCGAACAGGCCGACAAAGGGAGCCGTGGCGCCGATGGTTGCGAGCACGCCCGTGCCAAGCGTCATGCGCCGTCCGGCATTTGCTTCGACACGGGAGAGCCGTGACGTGACACGCTCCTTGACACCTTCCGGCCCGACATGATCGAGCACGGGAAGGGACCGCGCCACCTCCTCGGCAGCGGAGCGCACCAGCGTGGCCCCTGTGCTTCGGCTGCGTGCGAAACTCTCAACGGCCGAGCCAAGATCGGGCGCTGCTAGTATGCGTTGGGTGGCGCGCTTCAATCGCCACTTCGCCGTCGAGATCTCGAAGCTCTTGGCGGCCCAAATGGTCCAGGTGATGAAGGAGGCAATGACGAGTCCTATCATCACGGCCTTCACGACGATGTCGGCCGCCTGGTACATGCCCCACGGCGAGAGATCATGGGGCAGCGCTCCGGATTTTGGCGGGGGCGGTTGCGCTGTCGAGCCTCCTGTCCCTTGAGGCGAGAGCTGCCCGAACTCGGTCGGCAAGGCAGCCGGATCAGCAGGTGCAGTCACTGGTACTGTTTCCGCTTGGCTGCTGGATGGTTGCGGAACCTCGAGGGCGGGTGCTGTGTCCTTCACTGCAGCCGGCGCCGGCACGGTAACATCCGGCGCAACAACTGGACCGGCTCGCGTGCCGGCAGATGATAGTGGCGCCTCGACCGTCGGGCTCTCGGGCGTGATTTCCTGTGCATGGACCGGCGTTGTCGACGTGAACACGACTGCTGCAAACAGCATCGCGCAGAAGGTGGTTGCTGGAGTGTTTGTCTTCAGCATGAAACTCGGGGTCTTTCCTGATGAGATTCGATCGCGGCATTCGACATAGCGGGACACGCCGCGCGCAACAGGGTGCAATCGAAGCAGGCGAGCCGGGAGACGGTGCGCTCGGCGACGAGGTCGGCGATGGTGAAGCGCTCCATCAGCCTGACGAAGGTGCCACGTGCCGCATGAACGACGATGTCGAGCGGCTCGCGCACGTTGCGTCCACGCTGAACGGGTGCCCCGGTATCGACGATCTCAGGTTGAGTGTGACGCAGCACAGCGCCAAGACTGATGCAACCGGCGGGCAGGGAGAGGGCAAGTCCGCCGCGGCGGCCCCGCACGGCCGTCAGAAGTCCTGCGTGCACGAGCACGTGGACGATCTTCGCCGTGTGAAGCCGTGAGGCCCCGGCCTCGACCGCCGCCTCGCTGGTTTGCACATAGCCTTCAGGCCGTCGCGCGCACGCCAACAGGACAGCGACTGCGATCTCGGATTGCCGCGTCAGGCGCATGGGCAGCTCTCCTCAGTATGTTTGAGGGCCGCGTCGCGAGGTGATGGGCGCGTGACGACATAGACAGCAGAGGCAAGCATCAGTGCCGCCACGAGAGCGGCCAGCCAGAAACTGGGGTGTGCGCCGATCCAGAACAATGCGAACCCGATCGTCATACCGATGCAGGCAGCGATCTTCGCGTGACGCGGCACGGCGCCGGCTTCGTTCCATGCACGCAATGTCAAGCCAAAGCGTGGATGATCGAGCAGCCAGGTCTCAAATCGTGGCGATGAGCGTGCGAAGAACCAGCTTGCGAGAATCAGAAAGATTGTCGTTGGCATCAGCGGCACGAACGCTCCGATAAAGCCGAGCACCATCATGGCCCAGCCGAGGCAGAGATAGGGAATGCGCATGGTGCTCCTCCACCTTTCGCAGTCTGGCGCACACGCGGGCTGGCTATCGATGGCGCGCTAGTCGGCTCCATCCTGGCTGGCTGGCGCGTCTCTGCCCTCGGGGGACCGAGATCAACGATCGACGGTCGCCACGCTCACGCGAGCGCAGTGTTCTCCGTCTTTGACGGCAATGGCATGAGCGTCTCGACCAAGCCTCGCACGCGCTCGAAAGCGGCGACGGCACCTGCGATGACCCGCTGCTCTTCCGCGTCCGTCAGTTCGAGCGCATCGAGGGCCGCCGTGAATGTCCGCCAATGGAGCCCGCGGCCCTCCGGCGCGGCCGCAAGATGGCGTGCACCAAAGGACTCGTTGAGATCAAGTTTGGCGGCATCCTTGAGCAGGAAGGCCGCGCCGAGATTCGAACCCTCGGCGACATACAGCCAGCCCAATGGCGTGGGCATGTCCACGTCGCTGCCGAATGCGGGTGCCCTGTCCGTAGCTGGGACCTGCATGGCGAGATCAGAAAGATCCCGCTCAATCATCGGCAGTCGCCGCCGCCCCTCGAGATCGGGAAGAAGCTTGTCGAGCACCGCATTCTCGTACAGGGCGTCGATGTCGCGATGGAACTGATGCTGCACCAGGACGAACCGCGCGTACCGTCCCAAGCTCGCGAAGGGCTCTGCGGCCATGATGCGCTGATCTAATCTCGCATGCGCCTCGAGTGTTGCCGCTTTCAGCAGCCTCGTACGTCCTGCCTCAAGACGAAAGTCACCGGATTCTGCCGTCATTTGAAGAGCTCTTTCGATAAAGCGGGTGAGCCTCAACGGTGATTGCTCCGCGCAGTCTAAAATGATTCAGAAGCGGTAGTTCAGACCGAGCGTGATGACATGCATATCGAAAGCGCTGGATGCCGAGCGCCCATTGATGTCACCGAAACTGCCTGGACGACTTGTGTATTCGTAGATCGGCACTTCGCTCCCGATACAGCGCGGATCCAGGGGGCCTGGCCGCCTGCAAACTGAGTGGGTCGGAGGGAACTGGGGAGGAATGACGTCAACGCCAATCTGCCTCCTTTCGGTAGAAGCCTGAGCGGCCCCGGCGCTGGCGGTTTCAAATCTGAAGCTCTCGGCACCAAAGCGCGTGTAAGTATAATCCGCCCTGACCGACCAGCGGTCGTTCATGGCATACTCGACACCACCGCCAATGGTGAAGCCAAACCGATTTTTGGTCTCTTGCTCGATGCCCGAGACTTCCGTGGTAGTGCCAAGCGGCTGGGAGGCGCCGTTGGTCGAGCGATACTGCTGGCGCGACATTGATTCCCGGAGCATGGAGACGCCGCCAGTGCCGTAGATGAGCAGGCGATCGCTCAGTGCATAGCCGATGCGACCACGCAAACTCGCCGTCCAGTCCACTTCATATCCAGTTGCCGCCTGAACGGCGCCAGCTTCGGCCAGCGTTCCCTCTGTCGAGCGAGCCTTGTGCGTACTCTGCATGTAGGCTTTGCTCCAGTCCGCTTCGAGACCGAGCACGAGACCATTGGCGAACTGCCAGTTGTAGCCAGCCTGCACACCGAACATTCCGCTTTCAAACCTCATATCGGCCGACTCGGTGGCGGCGATAGCGTGAGGTGTGCCGTCAAGCGCTGTGGTCGTCCCCCATGTCTGTGCAAGGCCGGCGCCTGCGTGCACGCCCACATAGAGACCACCCCAATCAATCTGACCTGTTGGTGCGATCTTCGCCTGGCTGAGAAGAGAAGGAAGCTCAGGGAGAGAGTCGTTGCCACCGAGCGTCTTGGTAAAGCTGGCGTAGAATGTCCGACCCGGCCCAGGCTGTGTAACGAGGCTGAGCGGGTCGACATAGTATTGGTCAAATACGTTCTCGATACGTAGCTGGGCAGTCAAACTGTCCGTGACCTTGTACTCGGAGAACACGTCTACGAGCGCATAGGGCTTCCAATTCACCGGAGCGATGAATTGTGACGCGCCCACCGCAGTCACGTCGCCGTGCCCGATGGCGCGTGGACCTACATAGGAAACCCGGCCGCCGACAGTGAGTTTGTCCTCAAACAGCTTCTGCGCGACGGTCAGATCGACTGTGTATTTCGGCTGCACGTGGTTGGTCGCATAGTCGCCGTAGAGGGTCCCGCTGCCGCATGTGTCTGCGGTACGGCAATACTCGACATTGAGGAAATAGTTCGCGGCGAGACTTACCGACAAGCCCCCATGCTCGTAGCGTCCGGAGAACTCCAGCCCTTCGAATTTTGCACTATCGATGTTCTCGATCGTCAGAGCCGCATTGCCATCAACGCTAATCATGTTGCGTGCAAGATAGTTCTGCACGTCCCAATTGAAGTAGCCGAGCTTGATCATGCCTCGATCGCCGGGCATGAGCACGCCATCGCGGCGCAAGTTGGCACCGATCTCCCAATTGCTGGAACGTTCGGGTTTCACGCCGTCGTGCGCAACCAACGTGAAAGCCGACGCGGTTTCGATGATGCTCGGAGCCCGCAGCACGTTGGAGTAGTTGATGTAGAACTCAACACCATCCAGCGGCCTGAGCGTCATGCCGGCCGAAGGACTAAACCCGCCATCGTCGGTCTTGAAGCCGGGGACAATCGCGCCGCTCTCTATCTGGCTGCGCTCATAAGGATCATAGCGATCCTTGAGCCAGAAATGGGAGTAGCGCAGGCCGCCGTTGAGCGTGAACCAGTCGGTCGGTGTGTAGGCCAATTTACTGAAACCGGCGACCTCGTGGCGGATGGCATCGCGTGCGCCAATGATGTCCAGCACGTCGCTATGCCGACTGCCACGTGTGTCTTCGGCGCGGTAGGATATGCCCGTCGTGAGCTCCATTTTACCGAAGTCGAAAGCGAAATTGGACCTGTTGGTGACTTCGCCGCCCCACATGTCGGTGTCCGAGCCACTGCGGAAGTTGGCTGGCAGGCCGAGGTCCTGTGGGCGGATGAGCGCATTGCGGAGGCGCATCGGATTGCGCAGTTCCAGATGGCTCCAGTAGAGATTCGACTTGAGGTCGATCAGATCGTTGTCCGCGGGCTTCCAGCGGTGACGTGCCGTGAAGGTGTCCAAGCTGGTGCCGGCGGTCTGCGCCTGTTGCACGGCCTGTCCGCCGACGCCGCCCAGAGCGGATGCTATCCTGTCACCCGCCTCGCTGCGAAAACCAGTGTAGCCGAGCTGCAAAGTCTGGTCTTCCGTAAGGCGTGTGTTGAGCTTCGCCAGCCATGACTCCGTCCGAAGCTGTGTGTTCAGTACCTCTTCGCCGCCCCGGTAGTTTGCCAATCCCTTGTTCTCAACGAAGTCGCTATAAATGTAAGGACACTGACCGAGTTGATTGCAGAAGGGCCGTGGGCCTGTGCCAACAGGATTGGCGACCGGCCCACGTGTGCCTGCGTGATAGTTGCCTTGCTCGCGATAGGCGTAACCCACGACGACGTCGAAGCTCTCGCCCTTATAAGCGCCGGCGAAGCTGCCCGAACCACTGGTCGGTGCGAGAAAGGACGGCCGGTCCATGCCGGTGGCCGAAGGCGTTGCTGAGCCGGGTGGCGGCGAAGTACCCAGCGGATTATCGATCGCGTACCCGGAGCGGTCCCCGGTGTGCGACCGCGAGGTGTTCGTGCCGAAGCCACCCTTTATGCGGACGCCCCATTTCTCGCCAGGCTTGATGATGTCGTCAGCACCGATCGTGCGCATGGCAACCGCGCCGGCATTGCCCCACGACGTAACATCAGCGCCCTTTGTGATGTCGACGCCGCCGATGAAGTCGGGATCGACGAAGGTGCGGTTGGAGAGGCCCTGATAGCCTTGATAGATGGTGACCGAGTTCTCCGCTCCATCGATCGTCGTCGCGACGCGACCGAATCCTTGCATGCCGCGGATGTTTACATCGATTGCGCCAGCGCCGTTTCTCGCTTCGCCGGATCTCACACCCGGCGTTCCCCGGAACATGTCGGCCGGACTTGAGCCACGGAACCGCTCGATGTTTTCGCCTGAGATGTAAGACGCTGGTGCCGCTACTTCGTAAGGGGTGTAGACAGTACTGCCATCGCCGCCGCCCCCTCCCGACACATCAATCGTGTCCAGCGCGATCGCCCCTTCGACGGTGGCGGCAGCATCGCTACCAGCGGCGTTGGGATCTACAATCGTCACCGTGTTCGAACTGGTGAAGCGATAGGTCAGACCTGTCCCCGCCAGCAGGCGTGTAAGCGCTTGTTGGCGCGACATGGACCCGGAAACGCCCGGCGTCGTTCTGCCGGCAACGAGATTGGATGGGAAAAGAAGCTTGAGACCTGCCCGGTCGGCGAAGCTTGTCAACGCAGAACCGAGGCCCTGCGGCGGAATATTGAAGGAGGCGGCCTGAGCTTTGGTATTCTGCGGCTGGGCACCCTGGGCATGTGCTTTGGGGAGCCATCCGTCCGCAATGCTCAATGCTACCGCGACGGCGGCCGATCCCAGTAATGCCACCCCCAGCGAAGAGCGGCGCGCAGATGTCTGTCGCCTCATGGTCATGCACATAGAGTGTCCTCACGCCCCCAAGTGGTGTCGCCCGGTTGAGGACTGGCTCATCAGCCAACGCTGCCGTTCTCTGTCGTCCTCACCCTCAAGGACGAAACGACGCGAGAAATCTTGCATTAAAAAGTCAAGAAAGCTGACCGAGAGAGAGCTACACGTTTGATTGACCGGGGAATTATTGCGGTTCCGGCGGTTGCTGGAGTGCTTCGCGTCACCGCAGGATGGTCACCAGCGGCAGTCTCGTGACAGAGACGCCGAGCGTCTCATCGATGGTGCGAAGGATGGATTCGGGATCGTTGATCTCGAATACACCGGTGACCTCGAGGCTACGGAGGCGCGAGCTGGCGAGCACGATCGTTCCGCGACGATGCCGCTGGATCTCGGCGACCACATCGCTCAGCGGACGGGCATTGAAGATCAACTTGCCGCGGCGCCACGCAGTTTCGACGGCTGCATCGACGGCTTCTGCCGGAGCTGGGGTGCCTGCAGGCGTGTAACGAATGCGTTGATTGGCTTTCGCATTGATCGAAGCAGAGGTTGGTAGCGAGCTCGTCACGTTGACCTCGCCTTCCAGGACCGTTACTGCCGTCTCGGTAGCGCGAATATCCACGTCGAAGACGGTGCCGACGGCGCGAATCTGGCCGCCATGCGCGCCGACCACAAATGGCCTCGCTGGATCGGGCTTAACGGTGAACGTCGCCTCGCCTTGATGAAGGGTGAGCTCGCGCTGGATCGTATCAAAATCCGCAGACAGTGCGGTGTTGCCATTGAGGACGACCGACGAGCCGTCGGCCAGCTCTATAGTGCGTTGCTCGCCGATGCCGGTGGCGAAGTCGGCATATAGATGGGGTCCTAATACGCCGGTGGCGTTCAGACCCGCACCCACCAGAACCAATCCGGCGCCACCGAGCACCGTCCGGCGTGTAAGCTTGGCGCGCGCCTGCTTGCGTGCATCGGACCGAAATCGATCTCCAGCGACGCCGACGCCGTGCCAAAGGAGCTCGGCTTCCTGCGCGGCCGCGTCGTGTGCCGCGCTCCGCGACCGCCAAGCCAGAAATGCGGCCTCATCCTCGGAGGTTGCTCGCCCTGACTTGAGCTTGACGATCCATTCGATCGCTGCATCGCTGAGGGCAAGGTCGGTATCAGCGCCGTTGGCGTCAGATTTCATCGCTTTTCCGGTCATTCCGCGCTCTCACGAAGGCGTCATCCGGGACCGCCCGCGACCTGCTCTGATCCCCCTCTATTGACTAGGACGAAATCAGCCGCAGAAACTTGCATCGGTTTGGGAAGAAAAATCTAGGCGAGCTTGCGGAAATGATCCCGGCAATGCCGCATGGCCGCGACGAGGTAGTTCGCGACGGCTCGCTCCGAGATCTTGAGCTTCGCCGCAATCTCCGCATGTGTCAGGCCATCGCAGCGGCTCATCAGCAGGGCAGCACAGGTCTTTGGTGGGAGCTGAGCTAAGGCTGCCGCGAGCTGACGTAGCTGATCGCGATCCATCGCGATGATTTCAGGCGATGGGTAACCGTCGGCGATTGCCAGGAGGAGGGCTTCATCGCTGACACAACGCGTGCTGTGGCGGTTCTCCTTGCGGATCAGGTCAATGGCAATGTTGGCCGCAAGGCGAAGTATGTAGGCTTGGCGATCCTGGATGGGTGCCGTCGGCTGCCGCATGCTGGCGAGGCGCAGCCATGTCTCTTGCATGGCATCATCAGCCAGCTCGTTGGAACCGACGTTCTTTTTGAGCGCGGACCTCAATCTCTTCCAGTGGCGCAGGTAAGCGGCCTTGAGATCGTCCGTCGCGAGATTGTCCGGCGTGCTGGTTGTCGTAACTGTCATGGCGTCTTCCAGGGATCACGCAAACGTACCGCCCGGATGGGCCAGCTAGGATTCCCTTAGCGCAGCCTCAAAAGATGTGCAACGTCAACGAATTAGATGGCCTCTAAGAGAGATTTCGGATTGCGCTGGAATTGTCCACTCGAAAAGTACACTTTAGTGTCTGATATCGCTGCCGATTGTCGAATGCAGAAGCTGGCGCTCTGCCCCATGAAAATCTCTCGACCCGCCGCCTGTCGGACGGAATAAGTGCCCGCGTTGCACTGAAGCAACCCACGAGCACGTGCAGGTGTCGTTGTCCCTCTAGTCGCGCGCTCGCTCCCTAAATCGGGATCTGGATCGCGTCTTGCTCATTCGATGATCGAAGGCGATGCCATACAATGGAGCAGTCCCACCGGCTCCAATCCGCGCCGCGACGAACTCCAGTGTCAGCGTGATGTCGCAGTCGACCTCGATGCAGCGTCGCCAATCATCATACTCGCGTAGTGGTGTCACGGGCTTGATCGCATCCCTGAGCTGTCTCGGTTAGCCGCCGATCTCTGGGCGGGCGCACATGCGTGCAACGTTGAACGAACGACCAACGTGGCTGGATGGGTTGCAACATCCCAGTAATGGCTGTGTTTCCGACGCACAGGATGCTTCCCTAGAGCGCAAGCACTCGCCGTCCTGCCTTAAGCGATGCGCAAGCGAAGTGGAGCTCATCTAGACCAGCTCCGATGGTTTATCTACGCGTATTGCTTCACCGACAATTATCGATGCCGACGCCTGCTTCCTCAGGCATAGGCTTACACCGTCAGGATGGCGCCGAAGTTGGCGATGGGCCGCAACTTTCGCAGCGGCCGCGCAGCTCGATTGTCGTGTGCTCCAGAGAAAAACGCGCGGCTTGCGCCCAGCCAGCGAGCCGCTCGGCAATCACCTCATCATCGAATTCGGCGACGGTGCCGCAGGCCTCGCAAATGGCGAACACAACCGCTTCGTGACGGCAGTTGTGCGTGCAGCAGACAAACGCGTTAAGCGATTCAAGACGATGCACTTCTCCAGCGGCGATGAGCCGGCTGAGCGAGCGATAGACGGTCGTCGGCGCATTTATGCCTTCACTGCGCAAGAGCTCCATCAACTCGTAGGCGCTCAGAGGCCGGCCCGCCACCCGTAGCGCGTGAGCAATCAACTGGTCCTTACCCCGCCCCGCGCTGCCCTTCTCTCCAGTCATCCCCAAGCTCCCTTGCGGATTGCGTCAGTCGCACGAGATGTTATAACATCACATTAGCGGATGCAATGTTTGAGGAGAGGGCCTCATGAATACGGAATTACAGGACAGCCTTAGCAAAGGTGCAGCGGCGGCTGACAGGCGGCTCCCTGTTACTGTGCTTTCTGGCTTTCTCGGCGCCGGCAAGACGACGCTACTCAATCACGTTCTCAATAATCGCGAAGGCCGCAAGGTGGCGGTCATCGTCAATGACATGAGCGAGGTGAATATCGATGCCGAGCTGGTGCGTGACGGTGGCGCCAACCTCTCGCGCACCGATGAAGCGCTCGTGGAGATGTCGAACGGATGCATCTGCTGCACACTGCGCGACGATCTTCTGAAAGAGGTCGCGCGTCTCGCCGAGGAAAAGCGCTTCGACTATCTGCTGATCGAGTCAACGGGTATCTCCGAGCCGCTCCCCGTGGCTTCGACATTCGAGTTCCGCGACGAGGCCGGCCACAGCCTTTCGGACATAGCGCGCCTCGACACCATGGTGACCGTGGTCGACGCGGCGAACCTGCTCAAGGACTATGCCTCGGAGGATTTCCTCGCTGATCGCGGCGAGCCGCTCGGCGAAGGCGATGACCGTTCTCTAGTCGGCTTGCTCGTCGAGCAGATCGAGTTCGCCGACATTATCGTCCTCAACAAAATCGATGCCGCGACGCCGGAGCAGCTGGAAGCCGCCCGCGTCATCGTCCGATCACTCAACGCCGACGCGAACATTATCGAGACCACAGAGGGGCGCGTGCCACTCAGTGCGATGCTCGATACCGGCCTCTTCAGCTTCGAGGCCGCGCATCTGCATCCGACGTGGCTCAAGGAACTCAACGGCTTCAAGGATCACGTCCCCGAGACGGAAGAATACGGCATCACCAGTTTTGTCTATCGAGCTCGCGCGCCATTCCATCCGGCCAAGATCCATGCGTTCTTCAGCAAGTCCTGGCCAAATGTTGTTCGGACCAAGGGCTTCTTCTGGATTGCATCGCGCCCCCAATGGGCTGGCGAGGTGAGTCACGCTGGAGCACTCGTCCATCATCATCGCGCGGGCTTCTGGTGGGCTGCCATCCCGAAGGATCGTTGGCCTGATGATGAAGAGTCCGTCACGCGTATTCGTAAGGGATGGCATGAGACCTGGGGCGACCGCCGCCAAGAGCTGGTGTTCATCGGCACTAGAGACATGGACAAAGACGCTATTACCGCGGCCCTCAACGCCTGCCTCATGCCATTTCGGGAGGGCGACAGGGTCGACTCTCGGAAATGGGCAAAGCTACCCGACCCGTTTCCCAGCTGGGAGCGGGATGCGTGACCGCAGCCTGATTCCGACACGGGCACGGAAACGCGAAGGAAGAAGCCGCGAACGCCCTCCACGCTCCGGAAATGCAGCATGAGCAGACATGTGAGGCGCATGAAGTTTGCGAGGCGCCATTGACTGATACCGTCTCCATGCCGTCGCGTAAGATGGCCATCTCGCAGGCTAACGTCGTCATCGTTGGAGCCGGCCCCGCTGGCATAGGTGTGGCACGTGTCCTTCGACACTTGGCAATTCCCGATGTGCGCGTGCTTGAGCGCGAGAAGATCGGTGCTTCCTTCCAGCGCTGGACCATAGGCACGCAGTTCATTTCTCCTTCCTTCCCGAGCAATGGCTTTGGCCTCACGGATCTGAATGCCGTCAGCTACGATACTTCGCCTGCGTTCTCGCTGCGTCGAGAGCATCCGAGCGGTGGCGAGTATGCGAACTATCTGCAGCAGGCCGCGCTTGCCTTCGGCATCACAGTGAACACTGGGATTGATGTGCGCGGCCTCGAGCCGGATGGGGAGGGCATCGTGGTCCGCACCAGCCATGGCGAAGTCAGAGCCCGCTTTGTCATCTGGGCAGCGGGCCAGTTCCAGTACCCCAGTGTCTCGTCGCTGTCGGGCGCCGAGCATGGGGTTCACTCAAGTCTCGTCAAGCGGTGGGCCGAATATCCCGGCGACGATGTGCTGGTCATTGGCGGCTATGAGAGCGGTATTGATGCGGCCATCGGCCTTACGGCTGCAGGAAAGTCGGTTACCGTCCTCAGCCGTGCCGCGCCATGGGCAGTATCGGGCCCTGACCCAAGCCTAACACTCTCGCCGTTCACCAAACAACGCCTCGACGCGCTGACGCGCCGGCGCTCCATCGCCCTCATCGGCGATGCCGACATTCTTGGCCTGGAGCGCCAAGGCGACCTTATTCGTGTCCTTGGTGCAAACGGGCGCAGTTGGACGACGAAGCCCCCGCCCGTTCTCGCAACGGGTTTCGCCGGCAGCACCAAACTCATCGATAGATGCTTTGCGCGCGATGCCAACGACCGCCCCATTCTCACACCGCAGGACGAATCAACTGAGCTTCCCGGCCTCTTTCTTGTCGGGCCAGAGGTTCATCACGAAGGACACATCTTCTGCTTCATCTACAAATTCCGGCAGCGATTTGCGGTTGTCGCGCGGGCCATCGCAGCGCGCATGGGGGTGGATACGGAACCATTGGCGCCCTATCGCGCCAACAACATGTTCCTCGACGATCTCTCCTGCTGTGATGCAACGGAATGCCTTTGCTGAGCGACGGATCGCGGGATTGAGCGGCATCGTCGGCCTCACGCTTCTACGCAGACTCCACTCGCGCCGCGCCGCCCGGAGCACACTTAGAGTGAGGTCGCGGACTATGGAATCTCACCACAACGACTGCCAGCGTAAGGACCATGTCATTGACCGCCGCGAACTCAATTTCCTCTCTGTCACCGATACCGATCACACTTCTGACCGGCTTCTTGGGGAGCGGCAAGACAACCGTACTCAACCATGCTCTGAAGCACGTTGATGCCGGCAGAACCGTCGTAATCATAAATGAATTCGGCGATGTCGGCCTTGATCATGAGTTGGTCGAGGCTTCAATCGAGAACATGGTGCTCCTTCAGTCCGGCTGCCTCTGCTGTACGATCCGCGGAGACTTGATCGAGACAGTGCATGGTCTACTCGATCGTCGGGAGCGGCAAGAGATCGCTGTCTTTGATCGCGTGATCATTGAGACGACCGGATTGGCTGACCCCGCGCCGATACTGCATACGCTAATCACCGACCAGGTCTTGGCTTCCAGGTTTGCGCTGGATGGCGTTATCGTCACCGTCGATGCTGCGACAGGCCCGGCGACGCTCGACGCACAGATCGAGGCCGTGAAGCAGGTCGCTGTCGCCGATCGCTTACTCGTCACCAAGTCCGATCTTGTCGATGCACAATCTCTTGCGGATTTTGAAGCGAGGTTGAGAGGCATCAATCCGAGCGCGCCGATCATCCGAACTCTCAACGGCGCAGTTGATCTCCTCGCGATTTGGGATGTTGGCCTCTATGACCCGCAGTCCAAGAGTGAAGACGTGCAGAATTGGCTGAATGTCGAAGCCTTTTCTGCGGCCAAATCTCACTTTCACTATGCTTCAGGTGACCAGCAGGGCTCTCATGTGCATTGGCGCATCGACGAGGGCGAAGCGCACGAGCATCCGGCCCACCGACATGACGATCAGATCAGGTCGGTTTGCTACACGATCGACGCGCCCATCGCGCCGATGATCTTCGACATATGGCTGGATTTTCTGATACAGCGGCAGGAGCCAAGCATTCTGCGTCTTAAAGGGCTCATTCACGTTATCGGAATGGACACGCCGTTCGTCCTTCATGGCGTCCAGCATCTATTTCATCCGCCTGTACCGCTTGAGAGCTGGCCCACCTCGGATCGAACGAGCCGCATAGTTCTTATCACACGCAATCTCTCCGACGAGTTTCTCGCGCAGAGTTTTGCATTCCTGACGTCCGGCACTCAGCTCAGCGGGCGGAAATCCAAAGCCAAAGCGACACGCGCAAGGCGCTCGCCGCGGGCATCAAGGAGTCCTCACTAATGATGTTCGACGTCATTGTCGTTGGCGGCAGCTTCGCCGGTCTATCCGCCGCGCTTCAACTGGTGCGTGCGCGGCGTCGGGTGCTCGTCATCGATACCCGCTCGCCTCGCAATAGATTTGCGGCAGCAGCACATGGCGTTCTCGGCCACGACGGCAAAACGCCGGCGGCTATTCTTGCCGTCGCGCGCAATCAGATCGGAGCTTATCCGACCGCCAGCTTTCTCGACGCAGAGATCGTTCAAGCTATCGCTGAAGGCCGAACCCTCTCTGTGATGACTGCCGACAAACGGACGTTTCGGGCTAGGCGCCTGCTTCTCGCCACGGGTGTCAGCGACCGGTTACCAGATATTCCCGGCCTGTCAGATCGGTGGGGAACATCCGTGCTGCATTGCCCCTATTGCCATGGATATGAGGTGCGCGATCAGCTTCTGGGTGTGCTGGCAAACCATCCAATGGCAGCGCACCAGGCGGCACTGCTTCCTGACTGGGGACCCGCCACGCTGTTTACGCAAGGACAGTTCGAGCCCGACGCGGAGCAGATCGATCTTCTCACAGCGCGAGGCGTCGCCATCGAGCGCGCGCCTGTTGTCGGTGTACTGGGGCGCGCGCCGGCCTTGGATGCGGTGAAGCTGTCAGATGGGAGAGTTGTTCCCATAAACGCACTGTTTGTCGCGCCGACGACCACCATGGCAAGCCCACTGGCCGAACAGCTTGGCTGTGCCTTCGACGATGGCTTCACTGGCCGAATGATCCGCGTCGATGACTGGAAGGCGACTTCTGTACCCGGGGTTTATGCGGCAGGTGACGCCGCACGTGCGATGCACAGCGTCTCGTTGGCTCTAGCCGACGGCGCCATCGCCGGTATTGGCGCACATCAATCTCTTGTGCGGGAGGTATCGCCTTGAGCACATCAGCTCCGAGTGACAACCCATCCACGACAGCCGCCATGACGCCCTTCACGTTCAATACGACGCCGTCCATCGTCTTCGCGCCGGGGGCGGCGCGCCAGTTGGGGGCTTCAGTGGCCTCACGACTTGGCCGCTCGGCGCTCTTCGTGACCGATCCGACTTTGCGGCGCATCGGACTTACCGATCCGGCGATTGCATCGCTCGAAGGCGCCAACATTCGCCCCGTGATATTCGATCAAGTCGAGGCAGACCCTTCGCAGGCGACGCTGCTGGCGGCGGTTGCCGCCGGGCGCGAGGCCGGCGTCTCAGGTGTCGTAGGCTTTGGCGGCGGCTCGTCGCTCGACGTTGCAAAGCTGGCCGCACTGCTGCTCGGCTCACATGAGGACCTCGATGAGGCGTGGGGTGTCGGCAAGGCCAAAGGTCCTCGCTTGCCGCTAGTGCTGGTGCCGACGACCGCCGGGACGGGATCCGAGGTCACCCCCGTATCGATCATCACCGTGGGCGAGGAAGAAAAGCGTGGCGTCTCCAGCCCAATCCTTCTGCCTGATGTTGCAGTCCTTGATGCCGAGCTGACCCTCGATCTGCCTCCTTCAATCACTGCGGCGACCGGAGTCGATGCGATGGTTCACGCCATCGAAGCTTTCACTTCAAAGAATGCCAACAACAATCCGCTCTCCAAGCTGCTTGCGCGAGAGGCTCTCAGGCTGCTTGCTGCAAATATTGAAGATGCCGTGTTCAACGGCCTGAACATCGAAGCTCGCAGTGCCATGCTGCTCGGATCCATGCTGGCTGGCCAAGCGTTTGCGAATGCGCCGGTCGCTGCCGTTCACGCTCTCGCTTATCCGATTGGCGGCACGTTCCACATCCCTCATGGGCTCTCGAATGCCTTGATCCTACCGCACGTCTTGCGCTTCAACGCACCCTACGCAGGCACGGAGTATGCGGAATTTGCCGTCGACGCCTTTCCCAGCCTTGCTCTCGAGCAGGGCACGCAAGGGCGATGCGCTGCATTCATCGAGGCGCTTGCCGAGCTTACTAGGCGGCTCGGTCTGCAAACGCGCCTCCGCGATGTGGGCATCCCAAAGAAAAGCCTACCCAAGATGGCAGCAGATGCCATGAAGCAGACGCGCCTCTTGGTCAACAATCCGCGCGATATTTGCGAGGCGGATGCGCTTGCCATCTACAAAGCAGCGTGGTGACTTCCATACACCTTTCCCGGTGCAGCAGCTGCCCCACACACGGGCGCCAGTTCATTGCTTCAGATTTCGGCACACTTCAGTGCGCAACGCCGCCAACCGCCAACTTCTCCGGCACGCCGTTCACGCGATAGTCCCGCTGCAGCTTCAGACCATCAATCTTGAACTCGCGAATGCGCTTTTTGCCCGGATCGGACACAAAGACACTCTCCCCGAGGACGCCGAGGGAAGGCCGCGGTGTCGCCGCCCCAAATGCACAGTCGAAGGGCGCAACGGCATCGGTGCGCGCAACCTCCTTCCAACTGGGACTGAGCGCGTAGAGACGCAACGTACCGTCGGCGAGCAAGTTTACGACATTGCGCCCATCCTCCGCTAACTCGAACTGGCAGGCAGATTGGCCGTCGGGAATAGCAAACACATCTGCATCAGTCGCGAGCGCCTTGGCGTCTACGTCAATGCGGATGAGCGCATCGTAGCGCCGCCCCTGACCGTAATTACCAACGACGATCCGACCTTCGCTGCCTGCCTTCAAAGTGCTGACGCGGCGATCGTCCGGATAGTCGAGTTTGCGGCTTACCCATTTCTTCTCGGCATCTTGATTGAGCACAAGGAGGCCGCCACCACGTTCCTTGCAACCAAACACGTGAACCTCAGCACGTGAGGCATGACCGTGCATTTCGAGACAGGCATCGTCGAATGCCGCCACCTCTTGCCAACGTCGGCCCGCATCAATAATCCGCAAGCCCGTTGAGAGAGATGATGCTCCGGGTTCCTGCCGGGCATAGGCGGCATTGGGGTTGGTCACGGCCCATAGCTGTCCGCCGAGTGGCACTGCCATGCCGTGCTGTGGACCAGGACTGTTCAACGTCAGAACGATGGTGCCGTCACGTGCGAGGCGCGAATGCTCGATGAGCACCGCCTTTGCGCCTCCTACTCGGTCGGCCGGTCGTGGTCCGTCAAAAAAGACTGACGTCTGTCCGTGCCCCGATACCACATGCGCCGGTCGATCACCGGTCAGCGTAAGCTTGAGCATGCGCACGGCGCGCTTTTCCACATCCTGGTGATCGCCATGGGCCTCGAACACGAGGCCGGTATCCAGAATGCGAACGGTCCCTTTGTCATCGCCAGTCAGGATGACAACGAAACGGCCGCCATCAGTGGCGAACAGAGAGGCTCTGGGCTTGGGCACCCGGAGCGTATGTGTAACCTTGCCGGTATCGAGATCGAGCACACGAACGACTGGCTTATCGTGATCGGAGAATACGAGCCGCCCCCGCAGAACCTCATGCGCGTGCACAGGCATCGCTGCGGTCAAGCATCCGATGAAGACGGCGATGCATGTCGCGGAAAGCTTCGTCTGCATTGAGCGGTTTACTCCGGCTAACTGGATCTCAGTTAAAGACGCTTGCCACCTCAGAGGATGCTTGCGTCTTTGGTGATCGGCGCACGCTGCCTCTCAGCGTCGGCACCGGACCGGCGGCCGCTCAGCAGAATCCAACGCAGGGCCGTGAGGTGGGGGAACTCCACCAGCATGCCAATAATGATGGCAGCGTAGATGAGAGGCTGCTCTGGCATCGTGATCATCGTAATGCCAAGCATCATTGGTGCATTGCGCGCCGCGGTCGTCATCGTCAGCAGCGCGTGCTCGGGATAGTCGAGCCCGGCCAGTTTGGAGATGATCTCACCGAGAAAGAAGGTGGCGACGAAAAAGAGAAAGATTGCAGTGAGAATGAGCGCAAATGCGGCAGCGTTCTCGATCAATACTGTAATGTTGGATGCAAAGATCTCGACGATGAGCAGAGCGATCACGAACGGAATCACCTGCCCGGCGCAGGCCAAGACACGGGAGAAGACGTCTGGTGGCAGCAAGTGCCGCAGAACCTGGTGCAGAGCGATGGCCACCGCAAACGGGATCACCAACCATTGTAGCAACGCTTGGGCGACCGTGCTCGCATCGGCCGGCGCCACGCCCTGCGCAAAGAGATAAAGATAGAAAGGATAGAGCAGCAGTTGCGTGATCATATTGATCGGCAACAGTACCGCACCGAGCGCCGTGTTTCCTTTTGCGAGCCGCGTGAACCCAAGAAACCAGTCGGTACACGGCGCCATGAAGTAAATCACAAGGCCCGTGAAAAACAGCGGCTGGCCGGAGAGGAACACGGAGGCGATCGCGAAACCGATCGTTGGCACGGCTATGAAATTTGCGATCCAAGCGACTGAGAGAAAACGCAAGTTGGTGGAGCTGAGACGGAGTGTGCTGAACCGCACCTCGAACACCAGAAGGCCGACAAGAACCAGGACGGTCGGATCAACAAGAGAACCAAGCGCCACCCCCGTTTGCGGCCAGAATTGCCCAAGCAATGCCCCCGCGATAATCGCCGCTGCTAAGAGAGCACTCACTCCGCTACCGGCGACCATCTTGAAAAGCTTGGAAACGCGCCACTTCGGCTTCTCGGTAGAATTGCGACTACGCACGATCTATCGCTCCTGCGTTTCGCAGCAAGCCCGGGATGACGTCGAAGGAACAAGCTTGCCGTTTGCTCTTAATTCGAAGTGAGCTTTCCAAGCATTAGCCCTCACTTCGCGTCGCCGACTGCTTAACTGTCCGTGCGGAACTACGCGGCTCGCCCTAAGTCAGGATCCCCGCCGTAATGAGACGTTATATCATAACGTAGATGGATCGCAAATTCAGGTGAAGGTCTGTAGTTCATGATGCAGCTCAACGAGCGGCGGTGCGATTGCTAAGCGTCAGCGTCCCCTGCCTCGGCGCCCTCCAAGTCTGCAGCCATCGAGAGCCTTTATCCACTCGTGCCGTCAGCCGCCGGCCGGCAGTTCAACGTGATGGATTGAGGCGTCACCTGCTTGGCCGCTGCCGCGCCGAACGCGGCCATAAACGCACGATAGTCTTTCATTTGCGCACTGGCACGTTGGGGCGATGCGAGGGAAGCCGAGCAAATGGTGCCATCCTTGGCCTCGATCGTGATGGCGTGGTCTGAGGGAAACTGAAATGCACTGAAGTACGTGGGATCGTATACTTCTACAGTTGTCTTGGCTTCCATCGACGGCACGGGGACTCTGAGCGCAACTTCGAACTCGTAGACAGGCTTGGTGGCCTGCATGTCAAATCTCACTGCGGCGGGCTCTTTGAGCTTGATCTTGGCGCCTCCGCTCGAGACGACCGTAAAACTGTCGAAACGCTTCAGCGTATCGAGCGACAACTCCCGGAATGCCGAGAGTTCACTTTCCTCCAGTATGCCGTTCTGATCGACATCGAATTCGTCGAAGTTCGACCGGCGAAACTCCTCGTCGAACGTCCAGCGATGTTTCAGGGCTACGATCGCCCCCTTCTCCACGACCACGGAGACTTCGGCACTGATCCGCACATGCGGGTGAGCAAGAACTGCTTGACTGACACTTGTCAAAGCAAGAACTGCCAAGATGCTCGCCCGCCGCAGTCGTGACATGACTTCGCTCCTACGCTGCCGGAGATGAAGCTTCTGTCATCGAGCGAAACCGTTTCGGGCAAGCGTCATGTGGCGCTTTGGTTAACCGCGCTGCGACCAGTGGATGGCGCGCCTGTTGCGTGACAGCGTTCAGGGCAAATGGTCGCTTCTTACGTAATAGTATAACATCTCGGGCCGACCTGTCTGTATTATAGGTCGATGATGCCAGCACAGGGAGATGACCCATGCGGAAAGCACTAGCAGCAGCCGCCCTCAGCTGCCTCCTTCTTCAGTCCGCGAACGCCCATGAGCGGCGCGAGCTCGGCGCCCACCAGCACGGCCACGGCACGCTCAACATCGCTCTTGAAGGCAACCAAATCACCATGGAGCTGGAGGTTCCGGGCAACGACATCGTGGGCTTTGAGCACGCGGCCAAAACCAAAAGCCAACGGGCCGCCGTAGAGAAGGCGAGGTCTCAACTAGGCGCACCGCTCTCGTTGTTCCGCCTGCCCGCCGCAGCCGGATGCGCGGTCAAACAGGCGCGGGTGAAGCTCGAAGGCGCCTTGGAGGAGAAGAGCAAGAAAGCCGGCCACAAGCACAAACATGGTCACCATGATCATGACCATTCGGAATTCCACGCCGAGTATACGATCGAGTGTAGCGCGATCGCGCAAGTTACGACGATCGAGTTCCCATACTTCGCCACTTTCAAGGGCGCTGAGGAGTTAGAGGTCAATCTCATCACGCCGAAGGGCCAGAGCAAGTTCGAGGTCAAACGCGATAAGCCGCACCTCGATCTCACGGGCATCATGTAGCGCACGGGCCGGCCATTGATACCTTCATCGAATAGCGCAGTGGCCGCTTCTGTCAGCGCGACGCCGGTCGTGCGTATGCAGGAGGTTCGCTTTGCTTGGCCAGGGCGGCAGGCCTTCGCCTTCGTGATCGACAATTTCAACCTGTTAGCAGGAGAGCGCGTTCTACTCATCGGCCCGTCGGGCAGCGGCAAGTCGACCTTTCTCAGCCTCCTGTGCGGCATCCTCACACCGCAAGCGGGCCGCATCGAGGTTCTGGGCACCGATTTCAGCACGCTCTCGGGAGCAGCGCGGGACGGGTTCCGTGCCGAGCACCTCGGCATCATCTTCCAGATGTTCAACCTGCTCCCTTATGGCTCTGCCATCGATAACATCCTCTTGCCGCTCGCCTTTGCCCGCACGCGGCGGCAACGCGCGACGCGCGATGGCAATGCCCAGGCGACGGCACTTCGCCTGATGCAGCGACTTGGCCTCGACGAACGGCTCGGGCGCCAAGCGGCGGCCACCCTCAGCGTCGGCCAGCAACAGCGCGTTGCAGCGGCGCGTGCGTTGATCGGCGCGCCGGAAATCATCGTCGCGGATGAGCCAACGTCATCGCTCGACCGCGACCGGCAGAGCGCCTTTCTGGATGTGCTCTTCGAGCAAATTGCGGATGCAGGCGCGACACTGATTATGGTGAGCCATGACGAGAGCCTTGGGCCACGTTTCGATCGCGTCATCCGCCTGGGAGAGATTGCCCGCGAGGCCCACATATGATCGTTCTGCGCCTGGCGCTGCAATCCTTGCGAAATCGCTGGTTCACAGCGCTGCTGACGGTGCTGGCGATTGCGCTTAGTGTGGTGCTCCTGCTCGGCGTGGAGAAAGTGCGCACCAGTGCACGCCAGAGCTTTTCCGATACTATCTCGGGAACTGACCTCATTATCGGCGCACGCAGCGGCAGCTTGCAGCTTCTCCTCTATTCCGTCTTCCGTATCGGTAACGCAACCAACAACATTACGTGGGCGAGCTACGAGGACATCGCCCAACAGCCCGATATCTCCTGGATGGTTCCGCTCTCTCTCGGCGACAGCCACCGCGGGTTTCGCGTGCTCGGCACGACACCAGACTATTTCACTCACTACAGGTACCGGCGGACGCACGCGTTGGCGTTCAGCTCCGGACAGCCCTTCAGCGATCTCTTCGATGCCGTAATCGGTGCCGACGTGGCGCAAGAGCTCGGCTACAAAGTCGGCGACCCAATCATCGTCGCCCATGGCGTCGGCAAGGTGTCCTTCGTTGAGCACGATGACAAGCCGTTTCGCGTCGCCGGTATCCTTGCCAAGACAGGCACTCCAGTCGATCGCACCGTCCACGTCAGCCTGGAGGCCATCGAGGCCATCCACATCGACTGGCAGAGCGGCGCGCGCATCCCGGGACAGGCCGTTTCTGCCGACGAAGTACGCGCCATGGATCTTAAGCCCAAGGCCATCACCGCGGCGCTGGTCGGCCTCAAGTCCAGGCTCGCAACCTTTCGCGTGCAGCGGGCCATCAACGCCTATGGCGAGGAGCCGCTATCGGCCATCATTCCGGGCGCTGCTCTGCAAGAACTCTGGGGGCTCGTCGGCACGGCGGAGACGGCCCTCTCCGCGATCTCCATGATGGTAGTCGTCACGGCGCTGCTTGGCATGGTGACCATGATCATGGCGACGCTGAACGAGCGGCGACGCGAAATGGCCATCCTACGCTCGGTGGGGGCTCGGCCGCGCACCATTCTCGGACTTTTGACCGCCGAATCCGTTGTGCTGATCCTGGCAGGTTTGGCATTGGGGCTTATCTTGCTATATGCAGGTCTGATTGCGCTGCAACCGCTGATCGATCGGATGTACGGACTGCATCTGACAATAGATCCTCCCCAGCTCAGGGAGTGGACGTTGCTTGGCGGGGTAGCAATTGCAGGCGTCGTGGCGGGTCTCATTCCGGCGTTCCGCGCCTACCGCCTGTCACTGGCTGATGGCATGACAGTAAGAGTCTAATCCGAGAGACAACAACTATGCGTATCAAGCCCACAGTGATTGCAGTTGTCTGCTTCGCTCTGATGGGCTCAAGCCCCGCGGCACTACGCGCTGCCGAGCAACCGCTTCAGCTACAGTGGAGCCACCTCATGCCGCTGGCGCCACCCAAGCTGAGATCGTTTCTGGCGCCCCGGTCAGGAACGTTTGATCTCGGCGCCGTTCCGCATGATGGCCAGCCTGCACCGGAATTCGGCCCCGAAGGCCGCTGGATGTCAGCGCCGAACAAATCGGCCGCCCCCGCACCTGTGGTCGATAGCCTCGACGGTAAGACGGTTCATATCGGTGGCTATGTCGTTCCGTTGGATTTCGACGCGACAACCATCAAGGAATTCCTGCTCGTACCCTTTGTCGGCGCCTGTATTCACGTACCGCCTCCACCCGCCAACCAAATAATCTACGTCAAGACCGAGAAGGGCTTTGACGTGAGGGGATCGTTCGATCCTGTGTATGTGACCGGAAAGATGAAGGTGTCGATGACGTTTACCGGCCTAGCCGATGCCGGCTACAGCATCGACGCCGAGAAGGTCGATCATCGGGCAAAGTAGCCGGTTGGCTAACGCCCACACTCGGTCATCCATAAGCGTGCTGCTCTGCGCGGTCATTTCGACGCCAAGTGACGTGACTTCCTGTGTTCGGTTCGTCTGCACTAACCGAGTGCCTGACTGACTAGTGCGTAGGTGCGGTGCTGCGCCCTCTGGCCGTGGCGTGCGATGGGGCCAAGCCGCATGCTTGTGCCGCCTCCAACATGAACGAGCCCCTGGCCATCCAACCATTGAGCGAGATTAGAGGACCTGTCCGTATCAATTCGTACGAGCAGGCCGCGATGCTGAGCAAGCAAGAAGGCAATAAGGGCCTGCGCTTCCTCATCGCTGCGGGCGACCACGGGGCCGATGACAAGACCTCGGCCGAACGCACGAATAGCGGCGAAAGCCTGAACAGCAATTTGATCGCGAACGACAGAGAACTTCGCGCACTCAAACAAAGACCGTATTGCGGCCGAGCGATCATGGCCAAATGCTTCACGATCGAGTGCCACAATCCGTGCCTGATCACCTTTCTCGCTCCAGGAAACGTGGGCCGGCACATCTACCGCCGCCGCATTCCCCTGATGCTGCACGATTTCGCCAGTCGCAACAAAACCCAGATTCTGATAGAGCGCAATCCCGTCTTTTGTCGCCACGAGATAGATTGTGCGCGATCCTGCCTTGGCAATGGCCGATGTCATCAACTGACGTCCAAGCCCGCGCCCGCGCAATCCCTCATCGACAATGACCATGTTGATAGTGGCGGCATCCTCGCCATAAGGCGTCATGATGGCAGTCGCGAGAACCCGTCCCTCGCCGATCGCCACAATGCCATGGCTGAAAGATTCGACGAAAGCCCAGTCTTCGCGACGGTGCGGCCACCCTGCGTTCTGGGATAGCTCAACGGCACCGTCCAGATGCTCCGGCGTCAAAGTTTCGAGCGTGATGTCTAGAGCGGCCAACGATTACTTCCCGATAGAAATTCTTCAGAGCCAGCCCACATGTGAGAGTTCTCCCGCATCCGAGCGACGCGGGCAATTCCGACAGCCCGTCACCCAGTCAACGGTGCCCAATCCCGGAACATCTGTGCCGCAGGTCAACGGCTGATACCAATCACAACATGCCCCTCCAGCACCTTTGCCGCTGCGAAGCCTGCATTGGCTGTGCTATCATCCAAGTTCCATCTCAAGGACTATGCGCCAGCTGCTATCCCGTGCGCACGACAGGCCGACTTCGATAAGCCAACCATGCGAGCATTCGATCCGAACAATATACCTGCCATTGTTAATGCGATCGCGCAGGTCCTAGGCACGAACCACCCTATTATTCAGCTGGTGCAGCAAGCCGGCACAGACGACGAGCTCGCGAAGGAGGCTTGGAAGGCTATTGAAGCTTTGCCGCGCGACCAGCAGGGGGCCATTGCCGGCATCCTCGCCAGCACGCTGATGCCGGGTTTGTGACGTTCAGATCCGCGCAGTTCTCAATTAACGGAGTGACCGAGCGCGCCAATAGCCACTCCCGATGCAGGCCTAGCTCTTTTGAGCATCAAACGGCGATGGCTGCTTACCAATCGTCTCCGGAAAGCGCAGGCTGACCAGCACATCACTTTCCGTCACCTCAGTCATCGCCTTGTGAATCTGAAGCTTCCATGGCGCAGCGCGGGGCCACAGAATCAAGATGATAGTTTCGCGTGGTGGACAATCCGGAAGTGGGCATGCGATCTCGTTCACGGAGATCACCGCCTCCTCGTCAGAAATTGCGGCGGCCGTCCACCTTCGAATATCCGTCAACGCGTGGCCGTAGCCCTGACGAGAGCGTGACATGAAGGGATTACGGAAGCTGCCCATCATGTGGCGTCCGATTCCACAAATAGCGTGAAGTCAGCGATGCCAACATTGCCGTCTTCCTGACAGTAGGCGAGGCGACGCCCGTCTCGCGACCACACCAGGTCGACGACTGAGTTTCGGCTGGCCGGTCGGACCAAAATAGCGTCCATACCATCTACTTGCGCCAACAAGATCGCTCCATCGCTGTAACCTACGGCAAAGAAATTATCATGGCTTACAAACGCGACGGCACTGACGAGTGCCGGCCGCCATGCGCGTCCTTCTCCAGGCTTACTCAAGGCATTCTTACCGCGTAAGGACCAAAGCACAGCGTGCTGAGCACCCGAAGTGACAAGAGTGTTTCCTCTCGCGGACCATGACAGCGAGCGAGGTGGGGACTGATACCCACCCAAGGTGAACTCCTCCCCGTCGCGTAACCGCCAACCCCTCACAGCACCATCCCAAGTAGGCGCCACGATATAGCGCTCATCGGGGCTCCAGCTCACACCGACATAACCACCCTTCCATTCGAGGAACTCCGTCGATGCTGGCGCTAGATGGGCGTCCAAACCGTAAATCGAAATACCACCGGCATGTGAAGCAGCCAGCCTGCTGGACTTCGCGGAGAAGGCGAGACCGCCGACGCTACCGGCTAGCTCGAAAACATCGTCCTGACCATGTGAGCTATGCAGAGTAAGCCTCTTGCCGCTCGACCATGCCAAGGCTCCTGTCGCACTCACGGCAACATGCTCAATCCAGCGTCTTTCCGCTCGTGCGATCACCGTCACATCACCGGTGGAGCTAGTACGGCAGACGCGGCCGTCGTCTCCGCCTGAAATGACTGCACCATTGATCTCCTCGACCGCTGCGCAGAGCACCGCTCCTGCGTGCGGTTGAGCAGTCTTTGCCTTATCGAAATCGGTCGCGACGAACGTGAGCGCGCCATCGCCAGCAGCAAATACGAAACCATGCCCCCAGGGCACCACCGCTATGGCCGGAGCACCGAGATCGTGTTCGCTCAGCGGTACCGCCGCTAGGGACTTCCGGTTGGCACGAGGCTTGGCGCGCGCGGTGATCGGCATCAGGCTTCACAACTCGCGAGACTATGCTGCAGGGCCTTGCCGTCGAGTTTCCGGCCGATGAAGACAAGGCGGCTTTGACGCTTCTCTGCTAGCTTCCACGGCAGCTGGTGATCAGCGTCGAGCATCATGTGCACGCCCTGCACAACAAAGCGCCGGTCATGGTCTTTGAGCGATAGGATACCTTTGAGACGAAGGATATCGCCGCCCTTTGTTTGGGTCAGATCTTGCAGCCAGCCGACCAACTTGTCCGCATCGAGCGGCTTCGCCGTGGAAAGCGCCACTGACGCCACATCGCTGTGGTGGTGGTGATGACCGTGGTGCAAAAAATCAGGCTCGAGCTTCAAAATTCGGTCGAGGTCGAAAGCCCGGCGATCGAGAATATGCTGAAGCTCAATCCTGCCCCGCACAGTCTTGTGCAGCTTGGCATACGGGTTGATGGATCGGATCCGGCTTTCAACGGTAGCGAGCTGCTCCTCGCTGACAAGATCCGTCTTGTTGAGCAGAATAACATCGGCGAAAGCGATCTGCTCAACGGCTTCATGACTGTCAGCAAGTCGGTCGAGCAGATGCTTGGCATCCGTGACTGTGACGATGGCGTCAAGTCGCGTGCGCGCGTTCAGGTTGGCGTCGACAAAGAAGGTCTGAGCGACGGGCCCTGGATCGGCAAGGCCAGTGGTCTCAACCAGAATGCCGTCGAACCTATCCTTGCGCTTCATTAGATTGCCGAGAATGCGGATGAGATCGCCGCGGACGCTGCAACAGACGCAGCCGTTGTTCATCTCGAACACCTCTTCGTCGGCGTCGATGACGAGATCATTGTCGATACCAATTGCACCGAACTCGTTGACGATGACGGCATAGCGCTGGCCGTGCTTCTCGCTGAGGATGCGGTTGAGAAGAGTGGTCTTTCCTGCGCCGAGATATCCGGTGAGCACTGTAACAGGAACTTGGTTGGTCATTGTGTTTATCGCCTCCTGTTCATTTGTCGGTGTTCGCCGTCGGGGAGAAGACGGATTGCGCCGGTGACTGAATGCTAAAAAGCATCGCGCCAATCAGCGCGATGACCGCGAGGACGCTGGCGCCTGCAGCAGCTACACACCGTCGTTTTCGAGGCTTAGGATTGAGAATTTCGCGCATGGCCTCGATATTGAGGTTGCGGCCGATCAACACGATGCGCGTGCGACGATCGTCACTCGGCCATTTCTCAAGTTGGTCAATTGTGTGGACCTGATGCTGCACACCGTGGATCACGAGCGGCCGATCCGGGCCACCGCTGATCGCAACCAATCCCTTCAGGCGCAGCAGATCGGCGCCAACTGTGGACCGCAAGGCGCCCAGGAAGAAATCCAACAGGATCGGTGGCAGGGGTTTGTCGAGGATGATGCTGTGAGCGCGAATGTCCTCGCCATGGCGACTAGTATCATCATGACTATGGTCGTGGGCACCCATCGCCAGGATGGCTTCGGCTTGCAGCCATGCGAGCGCATCCTCGCCTTTGCCTCGGAGATCGTATGTCGCTGTACCGAGGATGGTCTCCCGAATATTGCTCCATTGGACGTGTCGATCCAAGATCGGCGCGACGGGATTGGTTGCCCTGATTTCTTCGATTAGCTCCTGCGAAGCGCGAACGTCGGGTGCCACGTCCGTCTTTGTTACGACGATCGCATCGGCAAGCGCGACCTGTTTGAAGGCTTCCAGATGGGCATCGAGCGTATTGGAGCCGTTCAACGCATCAACGAGTGTGACCACATGCGCGAGGGCAAATTGCCCGGCGACTATGCGATCGATGTACGCTGGTGTAGGTGGCGCGAGCAGGGTGCTGATGACCGGAACGGGATCCGCCAACCCCGTAGTCTCAATAATAACCCGCTTGAATGCTCGGATCTCTCGTTTGCGGCGACGGTTCCAGAGATTGAACAGAGAGTCTTTGACGGCGCTCGACGCAGTACAGCAGATGCAGCCCGTTGTAGTGATGAGGAGATCATTACTGAACTCGGCGACCAAGTCGTGGTCGACTGCAACGTCGCCAAACTCGTTGATGAGCACCGCCGTCTCGGCAAACGCCGGATCGCGCAGCAGCGAGTTGATAAAGCTCGTCTTGCCGGTGCCGAGGAAGCCAGTAACGAGTGTGATGGGAATGGGGGGCATATCTAGTTTTCTTCCATTCCTGGCCCCGAAAGGCGCTTGTGCAAACTTAGCTGTCTGCATCAGGCATGAGTAAAATGTTATAACATTGCATGTATGGCTAAAAATAGGGCAAGGATCTCCACTGAGCGCGGAAACTTGCACGGCACACCGCTGGCGCCTTCCGAGTGATGCGCACGTTGTGGGTCTTCAGCGGCGTCCACACACTTCCCAAAAACGAGAACCGGCGCGCAGCGGTCATCGGCCGCTAGGACTCGGAGCTAGTGGTCAGCTATTCGAGCTTTCGGCTGTAGATCCGGGGCATGTGAATGCCGGCAGGGAAGCCAGGGAGTAGAACCTCCATGTTGAATGGCGTGAGCCTCGATCCCTCGACGTACTTCCAAGTCGATGTTCCCGGCTCAAGCAATCCCACTTGAAAACTACGGCTCTCCACCCTGACGGCGGCCATTGCGCTGACTCTGATTAGCGTCGGTACGATGACAAACTGAGTGGAAGGGCCTTTGATGAAGCGGAGTGGTTCAGGGAACTCGATAGCATCGAGCTCTACCCCTGAAGCCCTGATCCTGCCGAAGAGCTCCGAGACTCCCACTCGCGCATTCTCGCTGCCGCCCAACGATTCGATCACTTTAGGATGGGAGTACGCCAAGAACGTCTCGATATCCCCGCGATACAGCGCTCGGAGGAGGGATGCGACTTGGGTCTGCACCGTAAGGCTATGTCTCGATGCATCTTGCGCAGCGGCTGCAGCCAACGGCACGCAAATCGCAACTAAGCTCGCCGTGACGAGGCGACGGAGCAATGCCGAGATCCTTGCTCTCATTTGTACTCTCTCAACTTAACATGTCACCGATCATGAAAGTGCTCAGGGAAGCTAGTCGGACTTAGAACGCCTCCGACAATCGCGATGAGTGATGTCCGGTAATCAGCCAGCGGCCGTCGATATTCTCGAAAGTGAACAGGAAGCGGGCCGGCACCTCATGCTGTACGCCCTGCCGGAGAAACGTGAAGGTGTAGAGGCCGCCGATGACTACCGTGCTCAACTTGCGGCTGATGCGCTTTTTCTGGACGGCGATTTCGCACCGCAATCCCTCGTTCGCTAGAAACGTCTCGAAGTATCGCCGGCGCTCATGCTCGTACTCTCCAATGTCATTCGAGAGCGTGGGTACAAGGATGGCATCGACGGCATAGAGCGCCATGACTTCCGCAACATTGCGCCCAGAGATCGTGGTCGCCCAATTGCGTAAGGCCTCCTCGGCACCACGGGTGTCTGCTTGATCGCTCAAGACAGGCATCATGATCTGCCACTGGCGATGTCGGTGATGGGCTTCATCTAGTGCCACCCAGTCGCGCGCGCACGCTTTCAACGAGTTGGTCGTCCGACGGAAGATAGATGCTTGTTAGTCCCTGCGATCCCAGTTCGCCCAGCAGCGCTTGCGCGCCTGATGTCTGTCCCAAGGCCACAGTCATCGCCCCACCCGCCTTCTTCCGCGTCGTCAGCCAGGGACGGCCGTCAATGCTGTGAAGCAATGCATCGAATCCGTCAGGAATCGCGATCGGCGGCTCGGGCCTTGCACCGATGGTCAGCAAAGGCTGACCGGTCGCGACGCGATGGAAAAATCCCGCCATGATCTTGCGTGCCTCGTCGGCGGCGAGGCCTACCTGCACCTTGACGCCGGCTTCCAGTAAACGACGGAAACCGCCACCATTGACGCGAGGATCCGGATCTTGCAGCGCTGCGTGCACGCAGATGATGCCCGCCGCGATAATGGCGTCGGCGCAAGGTGGAGTCTTGCCCCAATGGCTGCAGGGCTCGAGCGTCACATAGAGCACCGCGCCGTTTGCTTGGACGCCAGCGTCGTCGAGCGCAACGCGTTCGGCGTGTGGACGCCCGCCAAACTGTGTCTGGCCACGGCCGACAATCTCACCATCGCGTACGATGACGCAGCCCACAGCAGGATTGGGCCACACCCTCCCTTGCATCGCGCGGGCCAGTGCTATCGCTTGGGCCATCCAATACTGATGGTTACGCGGTGTGTCCGCAGGACGCGAGCGATCTGGCAGGCGAACTGCAGCTTGCACAGAAGCCACGCATTCGGATTGCGGAAAAGCCATACTACCTCGCCGGCTATAGACGCGTCGGATTTGGCACGTCGCCATAGACCTGCTTTGGATCAAAGACTTTCTCGGCTTCTGTGAAGGTCAGGCCGATTGGGTTTGTCGTGCTGCCAATCGCGACAGCTCGGTAAAAGCAGGACCTGTAGCCGACGTGGCAGCTTGCGCCGCCGTTGATCGTCACGCGCAGCCACACGGCATCCTGATCGTCATCGATCCTGATCTCAGCCACCTTCTGCACGAGTCCGCTTGTCGTGCCCTTATGCCATAGGCATTGACGACTTCGGCTCCAATAATGGGCTTCGCCACTCTCGATCGTGCGTAGCAAGGCGTCCTTATTCATCACGCCCATCATCAACACTTCGCCCGACGCCCAGTCAGTGGTCACGACCGGGATCAGTCCATCTGGATCGAATTTGGGCGCAAGGAGACGGCCTTCTTCGACCTCTTCGACGGAACGCCTCACAGAGAAAGTATTGCGGAGCGCTGTCATGCGAATGCCCCGCTTGGCGCGGCAATGGTCGCGAAGAACTCCTGGCGCAGTTTCTCATCCGTCTCGAAGGCGCCGAGCAGCCGGCGGGTCACCATAGTGACGCCCGGTTTCCTGATGCCACGCGTAGTCATGCACATATGCGCTGCCTCGACGACAACAGCGACGCCGCGCGGCTGCAGGATATTCTGAATCGTATCGGCAATCTGCGATGTCAGGCTCTCCTGGATCTGCAGGCGCTTTGCGAAGAGCTCCACCACCCGGGCGATTTTGCTGACGCCTACAACGCGGCCGGCTGGCAGATAGGCAACGTGAGCCCTGCCGATGATCGGGACAATGTGGTGCTCGCAATGCGATTCAACGCGCATGTTACGCAACAACACGATGTCATCGTAGCCGCTGGCATCCTCGAATGTGCGAGCAAGCACCTCGGCTGGATCGGTGTTGTACCCCTCGAAGAACTCTTCATAGGCACGCACCACGCGTGCCGGCGTGTCGATGAGGCCTTCGCGATCCGGGTCATCGCCTGTCCACTCGATCAACAGGCGCACCGCGGCTTCTACGTCGGCTCGAGCAGGACGTTGCCGCGGTTGTTTTTCAGCTTGAGCCTGCGGCACAGCGCTAACGGTCAAGGGGGCATCTCCGATCTCCGACTGCAAACTTGAGCCATCAATTGCTACGTTATAACGTATCAATAAGGCGATTGTAAGTGAATGTCGAGGTCGGAGGAGAGAGGGAACAAGCGCCTGTGGGCCTGCTGAAGATTTTGTGTGGCAACCACACGTCACAAAGCTGCGCCCGAGAATTCGGGCCGACAGCCCCTAGCAAATCGGCGGCGCAACTTGCGCCGCCGACAAATGACCTCGGCTGACGCGTTCTACGCTGGAGCCGAATCCTTCCGGGACTTAGGTTCGGCCGAAGTCCGGAGCAGCTTAGCTGCGGCCACCATGTTCTTCAGAGACGGGATAACCTCCGCCCACTGGCGCGTCTTCAGGCCGCAATCGGGATTGACCCAGAGATTCCGACGCGGCAGCACCGCTTCGGCCTTGCCCATCAAGTTGACCATTTCTCCTTCGGGTGGGACGCGCGGTGAATGGATATCGTAGACGCCGGGCCCGATCTCGTTGGGATACTTGAAGTCAACAAAGGCCTCGAGCAACTCCATGTTGGAGCGGCTCGTCTCGATGGTGATTACGTCGGCGTCCATATCGGCGATCGACCCGATGATGTCATTGAACTCCGAGTAGCACATGTGTGTGTGGATCTGGGTGTCGTCCCTCACCCCACAAGCGCTCAAGCGGAAAGTCTTGACGGCCCAATCCAGGTAGTGATCCCACTCGCTGCGGCGCAACGGCAGGCCTTCGCGGAAGGCGGGCTCGTCGATCTGGATCGCCGCGATGCCCGCGGCTTCGAGATCCACCACTTCATCGCGAATAGCGAGCGCGATCTGATACGTCGTTGCCGAGCGAGGCTGATCATCACGCACGAAGCTCCACTGCAAGATGGTCACCGGGCCGGTGAGCATGCCTTTCATGGGGCGCTTGGTGAGCGACTGCGCATATTGTGACCAGTAGACGGTCATCGGCTTCGGACGGCTCACGTCACCGAAGATGATCGGTGGCTTGACGTAGCGCGAGCCGAAGCTTTGCACCCACCCATTGCTGGTGAATGCGAAACCCTCGAGCTGCTCGCCGAAGTACTCGACCATGTCGTTGCGCTCGAACTCGCCATGAACCGGCATGTCGATGCCGATCTCATCCTGGAAGGCGACGCATTTGGCGGTCTCCGCCTTGAGGAACTTGTCGTAGTCGACCTCGCTCAGCGTGCCTTTCTTCCACTGCGCGCGCGCCTGGCGGACCTCCTTCGTCTGCGGGAAGGAGCCGATGGTGGTCGTCGGGAACTCGGGCAGCGCAAGCTTCGTCGCCTGCGACTGCCGACGAGCTGCGAAGGGTGAGGCGCGTGAGTAGTCGCGTTCCTTCACGGTCTGCAAGCGTGCCTTGACCGCATCATTGTGAATGCGCTTGCTGGTCTTGCGCGAGGCGGCAGCTGCTTGATTGGCCGCCAGCGCTTCCTTGGCGCCAGTACCGTCGAGGAGCTGACGAAGGTCAGTGACCTCGACAAGCTTTTGATCGGCGAAAGCGAGCCAATCCTTCAACTCGCTGTCGAGCTTGCTCTCGTTCTTCAACGTAATCGGCGCGTGCAGCAGCGAGCAGCTGGGCGCGACCCAAAGGCGCTCGGCCCCAACCGCCGCTTTGGCCTTCTGCAGCACAGCCAACGATGAGTCGTAGTCGTTCTTCCAGACGTTCCGGCCTTCGACGATGCCAACGGAAAGTATCTTGTCCTTCGGAAACTTCGCCAGCACGGCGTCGATGTCTTCCGCGCCGCGAACAAAGTCGAAGTGGAGGGCATCGACTGGTAGAGCAAGGTAAGCATCGAGATTGTCGCGGACGCCGCCGAAGTAGGTAGCGACCAGGATCTTCGCGGAGCCCTTGGCCTTGGCGATGCGTTCATACGCCGACTTGAGTGCGGCACGCTGCTTGTCGCTGAGATCAAGCGAGAGCACGGGCTCGTCCAGTTGGATCCACTGCGCGCCCTCTGCGGCCAACTTGCCGACGATCTCCGCGTAGACGGCGACCAGGTTGTCGAGCAGCGCAAATGGATCAAACTGCGGATTCTTGGAATCCTGCACCTTGCCCAGAGAGAGGTAGGTCACCGGACCGACGAGCACCGGCTTGGCGTTGATGCCGAGCGCCTTGGCTTCGGCGAACTCGTCGAACACCTTGCTGCTGCTCAATGCGAACTTCGTGCCCGCATGGAACTCGGGGACGATGTAGTGATAGTTGGTATCAAACCACTTCGTCATCTCGCTGGCGAACGTGGAGACCTTGCCGGTCTGGCAATCCTTCTCATCCTCGGCCGGAGTCGCGGCGTCCTCTTCGACCAGCGATGCGCCGCCCTGAGTACCGCGCGCGATCGTGAAGACAGTGTTGACGTCGGTCTGTCCGCCCTTCCACTGGAAGCGTGGCGGCACATTGCCGAGCAGGCAGCTCATGTCGAGCGTCTGGTCGTAGAACGAGAAGTCGTTGACCGGAATGAGATCAATGCCGGCGCTCTGCTGCTTGAGCCAATTCGTTCGGCGGATATCCGCGCCGGTTCTGGCAATTTCCCGCTCCGAAACTTCGCCCTTCCAAAACGCTTCAGTTGCCTGCTTGAGCTCGCGCTTTTCACCGATCCGCGGGTAGCCGAGGTTGTGCGTCTTCACCATGGTGTTGCTCCGTGTAGTAGCCCACCAGGGGAATACCACTGGAATAACATGACAAAAATTGACTTGTTTTCACCGATCAATGACATACAGTCATTGAATGATCGACCTTCAACATCTCAGCATCGTCCGTGAAGTCGACCGTTGCGGCAGCCTCACGGCGGCCGCCGAAAAGCTTAGCCTCAGCCAGTCAGCCGTAAGCCACGCCATCCGACGCTTTGAAGAGCGCTTCGGCGTTTCTTTGTGGGAGAAGGACGGTCGCGGCATCCGCCTCACGCAGGCGGGCAGCTATCTCCTGGCAGTAGCAGGGCGGGTTCTGCCGCAAATCGATCACGCGGAGCGCGTGCTCCACGAGTTCGCGCAAGGTCATCGTGGGGCGCTACGCGTGGGTATGGAGTGTCATCCCTGTCAGCAGTGGCTCACGCGTGTGGTCGATCCATATTTGCATCGCTGGACTCAAGTTGACCTAGACGTGACTACGGCATTCCGCTTCGGAGGGATCGCCGCGCTGCTGGGGCATGAAATCGACTTGCTCATCACGCCGGATCCGATTGAGCGAACCAACCTCACATATGTGCCGGTGTTCGACTACGAGATCGTGCTTGCCGTCGCCGGTGAACATCCTCTCGCCGCGAAAACTGTTGCTGTGCCATCGGATCTCAGCGCCGAAACGCTGATAACCTATCCGGTCGCTCCGGAGCGCCTAGATATCTTTACGCGTTTCCTAGTTCCGGCAGGCTGCCTGCCGCATCGCCATCGGACGGTTGAAACCTCCGAGCTCATGCTGCAAATGGTGGCGGCCGGACGTGGCGTGAGTGCGATACCCGACTGGCTTATTCATGAGCTGGCGACTGCTGAGCCACTGCACACTCTGCGACTTGGCGAGGTCGGCATCGCGAAAAGCATCCATATCGGAATGCGCAGCGACGATCATGCCATCGACTACATCCAGGGCTTCCTCGAGATAGCCCGGTCCATGCAGCCGCAAGCGTGAGGTTCTCCGCCTCTCCCAGTCGCGCGCGTACTGGGCAGCGTCGAGCATTTAGCTCATCGGGCGGCTTGTGCGCGGCGGGGGCTTAGTTTTGACGTGGGATGCCCCGATGAGCGTACCATCCCACGCTCTATAAGCAATCCAACCACACGCCCCCCGCGCTGTGTCTCCTTAGTAACATATCGACACTGCAGCCACCTACCGTTCCCATTATACGTTACGTTATAACATTATACATGCTAATGCCTCGGCATCGTTACTTGATGCTGGTGGGGGAAATGGAATGAGACGTGCGTTCGCTATTGCTGCGGCTAGTGCCACTTCGATTGTCGCCATCACCACTCCCGCCCTCTCCCAATCGAGTCAGCCCGGCGTTCAATTACCAGGGCTGACAGTCGAAACTTCAAGACCTAAGGCAAAAGCAAAACGCGCAGCACGTCCCGCGCAGCCGAAACAACAGCAGCGATCGATTGCCGCAACTCAGCCCACGCCTGAAGCTGATCCTGAACCCTCATCCGGTGGGCTGGGGTCAAGTGGCGCTTCGCGCCAAACAGGCCCGGCCTACACGCGCGACGCGAGCCAGGCCGCGACCAGGACAGGCACGCCGAGCATCGAGGTGCCCTTCTCTATCGGCGTCGTCTCAGACGAATTGCTGGAAGAACGCAGACCGCTGGATGTCGCCCGTGCCGTTGAGACAATCCCCGGCGTCTCCATTGGCTATGGTGGTGGCTTTACCCAATCGGGCCGACTGCGCATTCGCGGCTTCTCTGCAATCAGTAGCTTCAAGGACGGCTTCCGCATTAACGCGGCCGCTTCGGAAACGGATTTGGCCAACATCGACTCTATCGAGGTCCTCAAAGGCCCTGCGTCGGCGCTCTTTGGGCGCTTCGAGCCAGGGGGCATCGTCAACTTCGTAACAAAGAACCCAACCGCAGAGCGCTTCGTCGAAACCTGGAACACAGTAGGATCGAATGGCTTCGTGAGAAGCTCCGTCGATATGGGCGGCGCTCTGAATGAGACCGGGACCGTGCTCGGGCGGTTCAATGCTGCGTTCCAGCAGTCGGACGGCTTCAGGGATTTTGGCGACAACGATCGCATCTTCGTTGCGCCGGCTTTGACGTTCAAGCCCAGTGACAACACGACGATCACGCTCAAGGGCGAGTACCTGAATATGGACTCGCCATTTGATCGCGGCCTACCCGGTATTCCGCTGTCGTTTAGCGTACCCATCAGTCGGAACTATGCTGAGCCTTGGATGAGACTTGAGAAGGAGCAATGGTTCGGCTCCGTCGAAATTCTGCACAAGATCGATCCGCAATGGCAGGTGCGCTTGGCTGCGCATGCCGGCGAGACTGACGTCAAGGAAGCCTACATCAACTATGGTGCCGGCTGGCCCCCCGCTATCCTCACGCCAGGCGGCGACATCAATCGCCGTTTCATCAAGGGGACTGAAGGAGTTGTTGACCGTTCCGTACAGGCCGAGTTGCTTGGATTGTTCAATACCGGCCCAATCCATCACAAGTTTCTGATTGGCGTCGATGCTGGGCATGACACCTGGAGATATGATCTCCGCATAACTGGCAATCAGCCGATCAACGCTATCAATCCGATCTACGGTACCAACCCGCCGGATGCCGCATATACCGGGTTCTCGACCGGATACTTCACCTATAACTCGCAGAGCATCTATGCCCAGGACGAGATGGCGTGGGGTCCGTTCCGTCTTCTAGTCGGTGGCCGGCTGGAGCGGACGAAGGGGACTGTCGAGGACGTCGAGTTTGGTCCTTCGCCCGCCGAATCCGACACCGTCACGTCGTTCTCGCCACGCGTTGGCCTGACCTACTTCCTGACGTCTGAGTTGGCCCTGTATGCAAGTTGGGCCCGCTCCACGCGCTTTGAAGTCGACAGTGGCCCACTCGCGACGGGCACGCTCCCGAACCCCACAACGGGTGAGCAATTCGAGGTTGGCGCCAAAGGACGGTTCTTCAATGGACTGCTACAGCCGACCATCTCACTTTTCGACCTCACCAAGGCTGATGCGATTGTCTTTGACCCGAATGCCCTAGGAGGCTTCGGCGGTAACGTGCAGACTGGCGAGCTCAAAGTGCGCGGCATCGAAGTGGAGATCGCGGCCCAGCCAACTAAGGCTTGGAAAATTCTAGCCGGCTATACCTATCAAGATGCCTACATCAGCGAAGATGCCGACCCCAGCCTCGTTGGCAACCAACTCCAAAATGTTCCGAAGAACATATTCAGCCTATGGACCGCTTACAACTTCGGCACTGAGAGCCAAGGCCTCACTGTCGGCGGAGGCGTCTTCTATTCCTCCGATCGGCCTACGCTGAATGCCAACACGCTTTTCACGCCATCGTATTGGCGCCTGGATGCTTTCGCCGCTTACAAGTTCAGCCCGAAAACGCAGCTGATCCTCAACGTCAACAACGTTCTTGACGAGAAATACTATGTCGTAGGCGGGTTCGGCATGATCCATCCGCAGCCGCCTCGCGAAGTATTCCTCACCCTAAACCATAAGTTCTGATCGGGGTGCTTCAGGAAATGCTGGCGACCCAAGGGCTCGAAATTGGCTATGGCAAAGAAGTACTGCTGGCCCCGCTCAATGTATCCGTAGAGTCGGACCGCTTCTGCTGTCTCATCGGCGCGAACGGGGTCGGAAAGTCGACACTCATTCGCACGCTATGCGGAATGCAAGCTCCAATCGCCGGCAGCATCACACTGGATGGTGCCGACCTCCGCAGCATGGCGCCTGCAGACCGTGCGAAAAAGCTGGCCGTGGTGTTGACAGACCGCATCGCCAGCGGCGCGCTCAGCGGCTGGGAGTTAGTAGCGCTCGGTCGTTACCCGCATACCGACTGGACGGGACGTCTGAGCGAAAACGACCACATGGCGATTCACGATGCCTTGGTCGACACAGGAGCGACAGACCTTCAAGGCAAGCTTCTAGTAGAAATGTCCGACGGCGAACGTCAGCGCATGATGATCGCTCGGGCCATCGCGCAACAGCCCCAAGTGCTGATCCTCGATGAAGCCACCGCTTTTCTGGACCTGCCGAGGCGCGTCGAGTTCATGGAATTGCTCCTTCAGCTCTCGCGGAAGCGCGGCATCGCCATTCTGCTGTCAACACACGACCTGGAGCTAGCTCTGCGTCATGCAGACGAGATATGGCTTGCCGACCGCTCCCAGCATCTGCACGTGGGGGGCCCGGAAGACCTCGTGTTGGATGGGCGATTCGCGCAAGCGTTCGCAGTCGACGGTCTTTCGTTCGATCCCGAGCGTGGGGAATTGAGGCGCAGTCCAAGTTCAGGCACGCCGGTACGCATCATCGGAGACGGCGTCGCTGCCATTTGGACGCATAGAGCACTCAGCCGGGTTGGGCACACACCATCATCGACCGCAGCGATCACCGTGGATGTGACGCAGGGCGACTACCGTCTCATCAAACCTGGTTCTGAAATGCGCCATTATCCGACGCTCTCCGCATTGGTGAGCGATCTATGAGCGCTATCGATGCTCTGCGACAGCTTGTTATGTTGTGCGCTTTATCCATGCCTATCGCCGCCTGCGGCAACATCAATGTGTCAGATAACGCCTCCTACCCGGCGCGCTCCGTTGGAGCTGTGCTTAAGCAGAACCTCGATCAGGAATGTGTGGCGGACTTCAATCCCGAAGTCGACTATTTCCCAGAGAAGACCGATTTCAAGCACTCTGCTCAGCTTGCCGTGACCTACGGCAGTTCATGGAAGCGCGTCACCTTTACGCCGACTGTTGCTTCCGGCGATCGAATGGCAATTCTCCTGGTTCAGTGCGGCGCCCCCATACCGGAGCATTCCACCACGACCATCGTCGTTCCCGTTCCCATTGCGCGCCTAGTGACCGGCAATCGATCCATGCTGGGCGCGGCAGACGAACTCGGAATCGTGGAACGGATCGTGGGCATGGATAATCCCCGCGCCGCCACTGTGCCGTCGGTCAAGGCGCGCGTCGATGAGGGTCACATCGTTTTTGCGGGCGGTTGGACACACGGCAATATTGAATCGACAATGGCGCTGCGGCCGGACGTCTATCTGACGTTCTATTCGTCCTACCCCAAGTACAACATCCACCCCCGACTGCTCGCGTTAGGGGTAAAAGCCCTCCCTCAGGCCGATCGATTGGAAACCACGCCCCTCGGACGCGCGGAATGGATCAAATTTCTCGCGCTACTCACAAATCGCGAGACGCGCGCCAACCAGACCTTCGACGGAATTGAAGCCCGCTATATCGAGCTGGCAGCCCTTGCCCGAACCGCAATTCAACGGCCAACAGTGATGGCCGGACATGCGTCCACACGTTCGGTATTCGAGACGTTCGGCGGGCGAAATCAGCGCGCGCGGCTCATCGCAGACGCCGGTGGCCGCTATGCACTCGACGACAGCACGTTCGTGGGCAGCTGGTGGATCACGGGCTTTGAGCGTGTCTACGTGCGGGGAGCAGATGCGCCGATCTGGATCGGTGCACCCGCGGGCGTAGCGAGCATTGACGCGTTCCTCAATAGCAATCCCCTTCACGGATGGTTCAGAGCCGTGCGAGAACGGCGCATTCATGTTCTCGATGTAGGATACAGGGGCGCCTGGGCACACCATCTCGAAGACCAGAGCATGACAAAGCCACATGTCTTGCTCGCCGAGACCATCGCAGTACTGCATCCCGAACTGGCGCCGCAAACGACTTCCCCGCCGGGCAATTTCTTCTTGAGGACGCTGCAGTGAGCCAGCTTGCCGATACTCAACAACAAGTAACAAAGCCCACGGCTATCATACCGCGATCTCAGGGCATCCATTGGCGTATCACAGCACTCACAATTGCGACGCTCTTGCTGTTCGTTGGCGAGCTGTCCATAGGCGAAGTGATTGTTCCCTTCGATGCCGTCATTGGCGCGCTGCTCGGTCTCCACACCGAGCTTGAGGTCTGGAGAAATATCGTCACCGAGTTCCGGCTTCCACGCGCGCTCAATGCAATCTTCTCGGGCGCTGCCCTCGGCGCGGCCGGCGTCATGTTGCAAACACTTTTCCGCAACCCTCTCGCCGATCCGTTTATCCTAGGTCTTGTTCACGCGGCTCGTCTTGGGGCCGCCATGCTCGTGGTTGCCACTGCCCTATTCGGAGCGACCCTCGTCGCGAACACTGGGCTGATGGGCGACATCGGCTTGGCGGTCGCCTCCGTTGGGGGATGCGTCCTCATTCTGGCTGTGCTGACACTGATCGCGCAACGCGTGAGTACGGTCACGCTGCTAATCTGCGGTCTCATGCTCGGGTACTTGGCGGTCGGGCTGATTAGCGCATTACTGCACTTCGTCGACGAGAACCAAGCGCGCGCGTTCAAGGCTTGGGATGATGCTAGTTTCGCAGGGGCGACCTGGACGCAACTATCGCTCTCCCTGCCCGCCATTGCCAGCGGCCTTGTTGTGGCGCAACTTCTCGCAAAGCGCCTCAATGGCTTCCTCCTGGGCGAGGCCTATGCTCAGTCTCTTGGTGTCTCCGTTGGCGCAACGAAGCGGTTGGCGCTGTGCGTCATCGCTTGGCTGTGTGGTGTGGTCACTGCGTTTTGCGGCCCCGTCGCCTTTCTCGGATTGGTTGCGGCACAGCTCGCACGTGGGATGTTCTCAACATCAGATCACCGTCTGCTTCTGCCCATGGCCGCTTGGCTTGGAGCAATCGTCGCCCTGGCGGCCGATTTGGTGACACATTTCCCTCTCCCCCATCACGTCTTTCATCTTAACGCCGTCATCGGTCTAGTAGGCGCACCCATAGCTCTGTTTGTCCTCCTGAGAAGCCGCTCTCTTAGGACTTTCGAAAGCTAGTTCCATTTGGATGGAGGCTGACAAGGGCCACACAAATGAATAGAGTTCCCTTTGCTTGCGAAGAGCAACACGAGCCGATTGGGAGTCTCCCTATGAGCACCTGCACTGGCGCCACGCATAAGGATCACCCGCATCAGCACGGCCCGTCATGCGGGCACACAGCAGTCCGCCACGGGGATCATGTCGATTACCTCCATGATGGCCATCTGCATCATGTGCACGGCGATCATGTCGATGAGCACACGATCGAGGTATCGGCGACAAACCCTGATCGCTGCACGCCCAATCACAAGTGTGGCGGGCATGATGCTTCACACGTGCACGGGCCCGGCTGCGGTCATGAGGCCGTACCGCATGGCGATCACATCGATTACCTGGTCGATGGCCATCTGCACCATCCTCACGGCGACCATTGCGATGACCATGGGCCGCTGATAGTGCTGTAGCCAGTTTTGGCGTAGATCCCAGTCGGCCTTCAGAAGCGCGAAATACACACCTCGCTGCAACCGCGGCACGCGGCTGTCAGTGCTAGCGCGCCATTGGTGCTCTGGCGCCGGAGAAAATGCGCCAGCTCAACCAATCTCCAATCAGAACGACAATCAGCGAAGCCCCAGCAAGCGGAAACAAGAGCGCCATACTGCCGACAATGAGCGCTAGCGATCGCATCGTCGTGGGCGCGACGACTTTGGGTGCACCGAATGAACCTTTCGGACGCCTCAGCCACCACATGTAGGGTCCGGTGATGGACAGAAAGATGATGCCGAGACACGCAACCAGCATGATGATCTGATTGAGACGCCCGAAATAGTTGCCCATGTGGATCTGGACGCCAAGCTCTATAGCCTTCGCGGCAACTCCATAGTCCGAGAACCGCACCTCGCGAACGATCCTCCCGCTGTATTGATCGATATAAAGCGAGTGCTGCCCCTCCGGCTGGTCAGGATATGTAAAGACAGAGAACACCCCCGTCGCATCGCGCGGAATGCTCAATCGAAAGGGATCGCTCATTCCATTGGCCGCTATAATCGACGCCAGGGTGTCGAGACCTATGCGCGGGGCTAGTCCGGGTTGCGACGTCGGGCCATGCCCGTGATGCCCTGCATGTGGATCGGACTGCGGTGCCGGCATTCCCTCGACGGTCCATGGTGCAGCAGATTTACCGGTGACATCTTTCACAGTCTCCGTTGCGCTCGCAGGCGCACCGTGAGCGCGCACACTTTCCGGATAACCAATTCCCGCGATCTGAGTGACTTGCCGAAACATCGATCCCCAGACCGTCGCCCAAGGAAGACCGGAGAGAATTAGGAAGATCATCAGGAAGGCGGTCCAGATGCCGACCGCGGCATGAAACGACTTCCAGAAGCGACGTCCTCCTGTGTCGAAGCGCGGCAGGAGGATTTGGTGCAAGCGCAGTCTCCCGCGTGGCCACCAGAGATAGATTCCGGTTACTGCTAGGATCAGCGCCCAGCATGAGGCAATCTCGACGATGGCATCTCCATAGTCGCCGAGCAGAAGAGAACCGTGCAGCTGATCTGCAATCCCAACGATCGTTTTAGCGTAGACGAAGTGCCCGAGTGCCTGCCCCGTCGCCGGCTCCACAAACACGCGGATAGGCCCGCCGTCCATCGGCGTGACGAACACTTGATATGTTCGCTCCGGAGAGGTCGGCGAGTCGATGCGCGTAACTTTGCCAGCATAGTCCTTGAGCGCACCTGCCTCGATCTGACTGAGCGGGACATGGGGACCAGGTGTGCGCGCAAACCGCATATCGCCATAGAGCGCATCGTTGATCTCGTCATTGAAGAGATAGATCGCGCCGGTGACGGCAAGGATCAGCAAGAATGGTGCGACAACAACGCCGGCATAGAAATGCCAGCGCCACACAGCGCGATACAGCGCCATATGCCTCTCGCTCATAGCAGCGGTACTTTCTTCAGATGGCGGCAGCCCGCACCGAGGCAGGCTGCCGAGAGAACGACTACCATTTCACGCTGTAGGTGACGTCGAACGTCCTCGGGGCGCCAACATACAGTGATGTTGCATTGTAGTCCGCCCATTCGGCGTAGAACTCATCCGTCAGATTGCGGCCGCGCAGGCGGAGCGTCCCGTTTCCAACATCGAACGCAACCCACGCATCCAGCACAGTGCGCTCCGAGGCCTTATAGAGATTGGCATTGCTCGTATAGAATGGGCCGACGCCAGTAAGCTGAGCGCCCAAGGTGACAGGCAGGCTCTCGAGGCGATACGTGGTGAGTGCGGACCACGCATACGGCACAGCATTCACCGGCCGATTGCCCGTCAGATCATTGCCGGCCCCATCGCGCAGGCTTGTGAACTCCGTATCGATGAGCGTACCCGACAGACTGAGGTTCCAGCGATCCGTGAGATCGATCGAAACCTCCGCCTCGATACCTCGCGAACGCTGGCTTCCTCCTTGTACGGATACTGCCGGATTGGCCGGATCTCGCGTGATGATGTCATCTTGCTCGATCTGGTAGATCGACGCCGTCGTCGTCACCTTACCGCCGAACAGTCGCGACTTTATGCCGACCTCAGCAGACCGCCCGGTCGAAAGCTCGAAGCGCGTATTGGCGAGACTCGCAAATTGCATCACGGAAGAAATTGGAATGACAGCGGTCGCATACTGGGCAAAGACGGAGGTTTCCGGGAAGAGCTCGTAGGTCGAGCCGATGCGCCAAGTTGTGCTTTCAAAGTCGCGGTCGAATGGCGACGAGGCTACTGACGTGGCCTCATTGAAGCTACGGCGATCCAAATCGATCGTCTCGTAGCGGATGCCACCGCTGACAATCCAGGATGGGGTGAAATTCACCGCATTCTCGGCGAAGATCGCCTTCGTCACATGCTTCGCGCTCTCGAACGTCCGCGAATAGAACGGAGATGGATCGCCGAACGGATAATTGCCGCGGTCTGGATCGAAGACATCTACGCCCGCGGTGTTCCCGAAGTGACGACGCGAGCCGAGGCTCATCTCCAAGTACTCAAGGCCAGCGACAAAGCGATTGCGCAGGCCTCCAATCTGTCCGTCGAAATTCAGCAGAGTGCGGTTGGACCAGAACTCCTGATCATGTGATATGAGTGTGATGCCACGCACGATCGACGGCGTTGGCGTCCCGCTGTACGTGTAGAAATCAGCATCGCGCCAGAGGCGGTCAGCTTTAAAATAGTTGAGCTCGTTGCGAAGCGTCCATGCGTCCGAGATCTTGTACTCGGCAGCACCGCGCAGCCAAATGCTGTCGGATTTCATGACGCCGTCTTCGAAGTCGTAGTTCCGGTATCGGATGCTTCTATCTAGGACGAGGCCGTTAGGGCTAGACACGACATCCGTCGGATCGCGGGCGACGCTGCGATGAATGAGCGGCGTGCCATAGTACGCAGTCCGGAAATCATCTTTGAAGTAGTCGATCGCCGCAGTGATCTTGAACTGATCCGACGGCTTCAAGAGGATGTGGTTCGTAAACCCGATCTTGTCCCAATCCGTATCATCGACGTAGCCGTTAGATTGAGAATAGGTGAATGTCGATCGCACGGCCGCACCTGGACTGATGGCGATATTCGTGCCGATCCCGGTCTGCAGGGTCCCGAAGCTGCCATAGCTGACGAGCGCTTCAGAGAACGACCTCTCGGTGGTTGCCTGCTTCGTGACGATGTTGATCGTTCCTGCGAGGCCGCTTGTGCCGGATACGACGGAAGCTGGCCCCTTCAGAACTTCGACACGCTCGAAGTGGAAGGAGTTGTAGTCGCGCGGAAGCAGAACCGGATCCGCCACCCTAGATCCATCGATCGAGTAACCGGCCGCCTTATAGAAGCCCCGCGTAACCGTCGTCCCTACCTCTCCAGGATTGTTTCCGACGACAACGCCGGGAACTGTCCTCAGTATCTCGACCAGTCCCCTTGCTCCTCGCTCCTCGATGTCGCGCTGGCTGACGATATTCACCGTTGCCGGTGTCTCCTCCGGCGTGAGTAGAAGCGCGCTCCCAGTTCTGTTCTGAATATCCAACTTGGCAGCGGCGGCTTCGGCTGCACCGACGTTGGGATCATTCGCAATCTGCTCCGCTGTCCGTGCGACCTCACTTGGAGGCGGCATGGCTTGCATGGGAGCCGGGGCGCGTTTGGGGGCAGCAGTCCTCTTCGGCGACTTGGCACGCTTAGAGGTCTCAACGGTCAGGCCGGGCAGGGTCACAGAAGGCCCGGAGGTGCTTTGAGCTAACGCGAACGCAAGTGGCGACGTCGTTAGTGCGAAGGCCAGGGATAGCCTTGGGGCAAGGCATCCATAGGTCGTGTGTCGAGTAGTCATGGCATGTGCTCGAGTTCATAGCCCTTTGACGACGCTCGCGCTGTGCGCGGCGACCACGGGCTTTGGCAGATGGAAAGGGTCTTTCGCGGCGGACTATGCCGCAGTGCTGGCACGCATGGGTGGGCCGCGCGCCGACTACTTTCAGGCGAGGGGAGGTCCGCGGGCGGGCGGCAAGCGACGCGAGATCGTCTCGATAGTTGAGACGTCATGGGCAGGCGCCACATCGCCGCTCTGCCACGAGGCCAGTGGAACAAAGTCAGCAAAAGGTGCTGCAAGGGCGAAGGCAGATCCGAGGCCGGAACAGATCGGACAAGCTTGCTCCGTCTCCGCCGGACGAGGGATGTGAGGAACGCTATCTGCGTCGAGGTTGGCTGTGCCCTGCTGAGCGCAAAGGACACCAAGGTCCTTGAGCAGTGCATCGTGCGCGAGATGCGCATTGAGCATCGCGCCGTTGTGCTGGACGAGCAGAGCCGCATGGAGCAACAAGCCCCATATTGCGAGCACGCTTATCCATCTGCCAAGCAACGGCTGCACCCCCGAGGAATTGCGATCCTCACCATTGAGGGCACATCTGCCATTTGGTTGCAATGTGATGAATTGTCATCTGAGCCGCATCTGGGCAATGGTTGCCCAAAGAGTACATCGGCTTGATGCAAGCGCCCTGTCGATGCGCCGTGCTTCGTCGCCTTCGCCTGCCTCACAATGGCACCCGTCAATACTTCCGAGTCGTTGCCCCAGAAATCGACGCTGCCTTACTTGATGGGCTCCAGATAAGACTGGAACAGCTGCGCGTAGTTGTACGAGTCGTCGCAGACGCCGCCCCAGATGTCAGACGAGCGAAAGCGAACGTCGTAGGTCTCCTCCATCGCGGCCTGCATGTTGTGTGCGGCTGCGTCAGGGTAATGCGTCACCGGCCCGTAGCCCATGACGGTGCCGACCTTTCCGCGGAGGTAGCCAGGCATTCGATGATGTCCCGGTACGAACTCGTACTTCACCTTCACAGCGTCGCCGATCTGAAACTTGGGCGGGCTCTCGGAGGCCATGCGACCCGGGCCGAGAGGCAGCGACAGCGGAAACTGCCCGTCCACCGCAGCCTGCAGCTCCTCTGCCGTCGAGAGGCCCTTCTCGACGAGCAGCGTGGCCACCGCCGTAAGATGCCGCTCGAAATAGGGTGCGCTCATGTAGTGGACCGGGGCCATGCGCTCGATGGCATGACGGAACTCGTCCATATTGAAGATGCCGGAATTGACGCCAAAGGCCTGAAGAGCCCGTACACGCGGTTCGTAGGTCTCAGCGTACTTCCCGCGCTTGAACTCGACTGAGCCGAACCCCTGCTTGCCACCAAGATCGTGCATGCTGTCCATGGCTCAGCTCCGCTCTGCTTTAACGTGCGTCACACCGATCATCGCATCCTGCGTCACGATACTTGCCAGTTCCTCGGCCGACCAGCTGACAGTCTCCGGCGGCTGTAGTGGCAGGACCATGTAGCGGGTGTCGGCCGTCGTGTCCCAAACGCGAAGCTCGACATCGGGCGAAACCTCGAGGCCCATTTCGCGAAGCACTGTCCGCGACTCACGCACAAGGCGCGAGCGATACTCGAACTCCTTGTACCACCCCGGTGCGCCGCCGATGATCGAGTAGGCCGTGCAAGAGCAGAGCGTGCAAACAATGACGTTGTGCACTTTGTCCGTATTCTCGAGCACGGTGAGTTTCTTGTGCCAGGCGGGAAACACGAACCCCATCTCTTTTGCGGCAGCCGTGCCGTCCTTCAGCATCCGTTGCCGATATTCCGGATCCACCCACGCGCGGGCAACCATCTTGGCACCGTTGGCTGTCACGAATGTGCTGGTGGCCATGGTGTTGAAATCGTCGACATAGCCATCCGGGAGCGCCCCCTTGCGCTCGAAAAGAGCCTCGAGGGCAGCGGTGCGTTGTTCCAGTCCGGCTGCCTCGGGATTTGTGTAATTCGTCGCCATCAACTGCTCTCCATGGCTAAGGCCTGAATTCGCGAACTGTGCTGATCGACCAGGCAGGCATCAAGTTGCGCCGTGATGCGCACCTCGTCGAGATCCGCTCCGATGAAAACCAGCTCCTGTCGGCGATCACCGACACCTTCGAGCCATCGCGTATCGAGCCATGCCCGAAATTCCGGATGGGTCGGCCGCTGCTCCCTGGGAATGCAGGCCCACCAGCGACCGATGACTTCGGATCTCCAAGCGCCGCCTGCGAGGCTGATCTCGCGAACCTGGATGTCGTCGTCGTCGAGCCAGTAGAGGCCTTTCGCGCGAACAAGGCCATCGTGCCGCTGCGAGAGAAATGCATCGAATCTCTCTGGGTCGAAGGGACGGCGCCGGCGATAGACAAAACTTCGGATACCGTACTCGTCAGTCTCGGGAACGTGATCCTTGAATTCGTTCAGCTCCTTGAACCAGAGAGAATGCCGGCTAGCCTTCTCCATGCTGAACCGGTTAGTGCCGAGAATAGACAACAACGGCAATTTGCCGAATGTCGCCTCGATCAGCTCGGCGTCGGAGTTCAGAGACCGGATCAAAGCGCGCAGATCCTTGCGCTCTGTCGCTGAGCACGTCTCGATCTTGTTGAGCACAATAACGTCGGCGAACTCGATCTGATCGGCCAAGAGAGTGGCGAGGGATCGGTCGTCGTCGGCATCTCGTATTTGGCCTCGGGCGCGGAGGAGGTCGCGGCTGTTGAAATCACGGCAGAGGGATCGGGAATCCACCACCGTCACCATGGTGTCGAGACGCGCAACGTCTGAGAGTGAAAGCCCGTCGTGATCACGAAATTCGAACGTCGCAGCGATGGGAAGGGGCTCGGCGATACCGGTTGCCTCGATCAGCAGATAATCAAAGCGCCGTTCGGAAGCGAGCTTGCGAACCTCAGCCAGCAGGTCATCGCGAAGGGTGCAGCAGATGCAGCCGTTGGTGACTTCGATGAGGGTCTCGTCGGTGTGGGAGAGATCGGTGCCGCCAGAGCGGATCAACTCGGCGTCGATATTGACCTCCGACAGGTCGTTGACGATCACGGCCACCCGCAGGCCTTCACGATTTGAAAGGATATGGTTGAGAAGCGTAGTCTTCCCAGCTCCCAGGAAGCCTGAGAGAACGGTTACAGGGAGGCGGATATCTGCACGCACCGATCTGCCCGGTTGACTAGAGCTGCTCGCAATCGCGACCGGGGAAGGCTAGGTCGAATAGGAATAAATCTCAAGTAACGTGATATGCGGTGAGCGCAGGGGCTGGCGCCATATTTTCACTCAACCGGCGAGCTTATTCCGACTCGCCTTGGCGCCCGTAGAACTGCGTCCCGATCTTGATCGGTTCCCGGCCGGTGCTGCGGCGGTGAAGGTTGGTATCACGCAGCGAATAGACGCAGCCGCAGTATTCCTGCTGGTAGAATTCCTCGCGCTTGGAAATCTCGATCATGCGGCTCGAGCCCCCGCCCTTCCGCCAGTTGTAATCCCAGTAGCTGAGCCCATCATAGGGGGCGGCAGCGCGATGGCCGCAATCATTGATCTGCGCCATGTTCTTCCAGCGCGAGATGCCGAGCGAGCTCGTCATGACCGGAAACCCATGCTCGTGCGCATAGAGCGCCGTGCGCTGAAAGCGCATGTCGAAGCACATGGTGCAGCGGACACCGCGCTCGGGCTCCCATTCCATGCCCTTGGCGCGCGCGAACCAGTTCTCCCGGTCGTAATCGCAATCAACGAAGGGTACGCCGTGCTTCTTGGCAAAACGGACATTCTCATCCTTGCGTAGATCGTATTCCCGGCGCGGATGGATGTTCGGATTGTAGAAGAAGATCGTGTAGTCGATCCCAGAGGCCAACATGGCCTCCATGACCTCGCCCGAGCACGGCGCACAGCAGGAGTGCAGCAGCACTTTGGTGCTGCCGCCCGGGGTTTTGAGAACGGGGCGATTTACGTCGGTCATGGTGGTCCTATTAGTACGGACGCTCGGGCATGACCAGCCCGGCCTACCTCTGCGGCATATCCGTCGGGATGATCGTCTGGACGATCGAGGCATCGAGCGCTTCGTAGTCGTGCAGACCGATGGCCGCGTAGAGCTCGGCCCGGGTCTGCATGCGCTCGACCATGTTGTGCGTGCCGCCGTCGCGCGCCAAAGCCGTATAGAGGCGCTCCTGCGCCTTGTTGGCGACCCGCAGCGAGCTGACCGGCCAGATGACCATCTTGTAGCCCATGGCCTCAAACTCGGAGGCTGTGAAGAACGGCGTCTTGCCGAACTCGGTCATGTTGGCGAGGAGCGGCACGCCGGGTAGCGCCTTCGCAAAAGCGCGGAACATCTCCGCCGTGTTGAGCGCCTCCGGGAATATCGCATCGGCGCCGGCCTCGACAAAGAGCTTCGCCCGCGCGACGGCACCTTCGAGACCCTCGCTCGCCGCCGCGTCCGTGCGTGCAATCAAATAGAGATGGCGGCGAGCTTTCGCCGCTGCTGCAATCTTGGCAGCCATGTCATGCGCATCGGCGAGCTTCTTGTCATTGAGATGCCCGCACTTCTTCGGCAGGAGTTGGTCCTCGATGTGCACCGCCGCCGCGCCCGCATCCTCGAACGTGCGCACCATGTGCATGACATTAAGCGCTTCGCCGTAGCCGGTATCGCCATCGACAAGAACAGGCATTCCGCTCGCCCGCGCGAGCTGGCGAATGAAGAAGGCAACTTCGTCGACGGTGATGATGCCGAGATCGGGAAGTCCCATCGACGCGGTCATCGCTGCGCCCGAGAGGTACAGCCCCTCGAAGCCGGCGCTGCGCGCCTGGATGGCCGCCATGCCGTTGTGCGCGCCCGGCAGCGGAAGAATGCCGGGGCGCTCGAGAAGTTTGCGGAAGCGGGTGCCGGCAGGCTCGTTGGCGAGATCGGCGGCGACGAGGTAGGGCATTTCTCTTCCTCAACTTAAGCGGTCGGCCTGGCGGTGCCGCGCGAGTCGATTGGCACGAACGTGCGGTTCTCCGGACCTGTGTAATTCGCCGAGGGGCGGATGATGCGGTTGTCCTGGCGCTGCTCGATGATATGCGCACACCACCCGGACGTGCGGGAGATGACGAACAGCGGCGTGAACATGGCCGTTGGCACACCCATCATGTGATAGGACACGGCGCTGAACCAGTCGAGGTTGGCGAACATGCGCTTGGTCTCGGCCATGACCGCCTCGATGCGATCGGCGATCTCGAACATGCGAATCGAGCCGGCCTCCTCGGACAAGTCACGCGCCACCTTCTTGATGATCTCGTTGCGCGGATCGGCGATCGTGTACACGGGATGGCCGAAGCCGATGACCACCTCCTTCGCGGCCACGCGGCGGCGAATGTCGTGTTCGGCCTCGTCCGGCGTTGCGTAGCGCTTCTGGATCTCGAAGGCGACCTCGTTGGCACCACCATGCTTGGGGCCGCGCAAAGCACCGATGGCGCCTGTCACGGCCGAGTAGATGTCGGCCCCCGTTCCCGCAATGGAGCGCGCGGTGAAGGTCGAGGCGTTGAACTCGTGCTCGGCGTAAAGATTGAGCGAGGTGTGCATGGCCCGCGTCCAACTCTCGGATGGGGCATGACCATGCAGCAGATGCAGGAAGTGGGCGCCGATGGTGTCATCATCGGTCTCGACCTCGATGCGGCGACCATTCTGCGCGTAGTGATGCCAGTACAAGAGTATCGAGCCGAGCGACGCCATTAGGCGATCAGCGATGTCGCGCGCGCCTGCATGATTGTGGTCGTGCGCCTCCGGCAACACGCAGCCGAGTGCCGAGACGCCGCTGCGCATGACATCCATGGGATGGGCCGCTGCCGGGATGGCCTCCAGCGCCGCCTTCACCGCTGCAGGCAGACCGCGTAGCGACTTCAGCTTGACCTTGTAGGCGGCCAGCTCCGCCTTGGTCGGCAGATCGCCGTGCACGAGCAGATGGGCGATCTCCTCGAACTCGCACTTGTCGGCAATATCGAGGATGTCATAGCCGCGATAGTGCAGATCATTGCCGCTGCGACCGACCGTGCACAGCGCGGTATTGCCGGCCGTCACGCCGGACAGCGCAACCGACTTCTTGACCTTGTTGGGCGTTGCCTCAGCCATGATGGCTTACTCCCTGAAGATGCCGGGCTTGCTGCCCGTGCCGAGTTGTGCCGGATCGACCGTGAAGGTGAGGCCAGCGAGATTGTCAGCCGTCAGGCGCGGCAGGCGCTCGACAGTGCCGAGGAAGGCTTCCTGCGCTGCTTCTGAAACAATGCCGTGCGCAAGCGTGCGGAACTTCTTCACGTAGTCCGGACGCTTGAACGGGCGTGCGCCGAGCGGATGCGCGTCGGCCACGGCGAGCTCGTCTTCGATGCGTGTGCCATTGTCGAGCGTCACCACCACACGTCCACCAAAAGCCTTCTCGGCAGGATCCGTACTGTGATAGCGCCGCGTCCAGGCAGGATCTTCCGCTGTCGAGATCTTGTGCCACAACGCAACCGTCTCGGGACGCTGCGCGCGCTCGGGCGCGTACGATCGCTCGTGGTGCCAACCGCCGTCCTGCAGGGCCACGGCGAAGATGTACATGATGGAGTGGTCGAGTGTTTCGCGGCTCGCCTTCGGATCCATCTTCTGTGGATCGTTGGCGCCGGTGCCGATCACGTAGTGCGTATGATGGCTGGTGTGGATGACAATGCTCTTCACGCGCACCGTATCACCGACCTTCGGCCCCATGCGCCGCGCGAGATCAATCAGCGCCTGGCTCTGGTACTCGGCCGAGTGCTCCTTGGTGTAGGTGTCCATGATCGCGCGCTTGCGCTCGCCCTTCTCGGGCAGCGGCACCTGGTACTCAGCTTTGGGACCGCTCAGCAGCCAGGCAATGAAGCCATCCTCGCCTTCCCAAGCCGGCGACGGGGCCCCCTCACCGCGCATGCAGCGATCGACGGCCTCAACAGCCATCTTGCCGGCGAAGGCGGGCGCGTACGCCTTCCAGCTCGAGATCTCACCCTTGCGCGACTGCCGCGTTGTCGTCGTCACGTGCAACGCCTGCTGCACGGCCTGATAGATGATCTCTGTCGGCAGCTTGAGCGCCGCACCGATGCCGGCAGCGGCGGCTGGTCCGAGATGGGCGATGTGGTCGATCTTGTGCTCGTGCAGGCAGATGCCTTTCACGAGATTGACGTGGATCTCATAGCCGACCGCGAGGCCGCGAAGCAGGTCTGCACCGTTCAAGCCGCAGTGCTGAGCAACGGCGAGTATTGGCGGAATGTTGTCGCCGGGGTGTGAGTAGTCGGCGGCGAGAAACGTGTCATGGAAGTCGAGCTCGCGCACGGCGACGCCATTGGTCCAGGCCGCCCATTCCGGCGAGAAACGGCGCTGAGGCGACAATCCGAATATGGTCGCGCCGGGCTGCATGCGGTGCGCGGTTGCCTGCCCCCGCGCACTCACGATCGGATGGCGCGCGATCGAGGCCGCCGCCACCGCTGCGTTGTCGATGATGCGATTACCGATCATCTCGACGACGTCATCGTCGAGCGGCACGTCATCGGAAGCGACGCTGGCAATCTTCCAAGCGAGCTGTGCGGCGCGTGGCAACATTTCAGATGATTTGTGGGTACGGACAGTATGCAGCTTCACGTCGGACGTTCCTCGGTTGCAGAAGAAGTTTCGGTCGATGGGATGGCGATCGGCTTGCCGCCGGCATCGACGGCGACCATTTCGAAGGAGCCGCGCATTGCAAGGCGGCGCTCGCCGGTCAGCAGCGCCTCGGCGGTCACCTCGACCTCGACGGTCATGGAACTGCGGCCGACCCGCGACACGCGCGCATCGAGCTCGACGAGCTCGCCCACGCGGACGGGCACGTGAAAATCAATCTTGTCGGACGATGCCATGACGACGGCCGTGCGGGCGCGCCGCGTGGCGGCCACGAACGCCGCCTTGCCCATGAGGCTCAGCGCATTGCCGCCGAACAGCGTGCCATAGTGGTTGGCATGCTCGGGAAAGATCATTTCGATGAACCGAGCGCCCATCGCGGGATCATTGTGTGAGGCCGTGTGCATCGACCAATCTCCACTGGATGAGGACGCTCTAACAGCAACCCGCTCCAGACGGGAACGACTGAAAGAGCAAAGATTTGCGGATGGATTCTTGCAAATCAGCGAAGCCTGCGAAGATCAGTTCAGCCGAACCAGAAGATCGCGTGCTTCGACAGCGTCATGCGCCTTCACAAGCACGTCGCCGACGATGCCATCGGACGGCGCGTGTAACATCGTCTCCATCTTCATGGCCTCAAGGGTCAGGAGAGGATCGCCAGCCTTCACTTTCTGCCCAACCGCGACCACGATCGAAGTGATCGCGCCAGCCATGGGCGCCCCGATCTCTTGCGCGTTGCCGTCAGCAGCCTTCGGCCGCGCCTGCCTCTGCTCCAGACTGCGATTGGCAACGCGTACGATGCGTGGTTGTCCATTGAGCTCGAAGAACAGCTTGACGTGACCGTCCGGCTCGGGATCTCCGACGGCATGCAGAACGATGACGAGGGTCTTGCCGGGCTCGATCTCGACGTTCACCTCCTGCCCCGGCTTCATGCCGCCAAAAAAGACAGGTGTCGGCAATGTCCAAACCGGTCCAAACCGCTCCGCGGTTCTCCTAAAATCAGCAAAGACCCTCGGATACATCAGTGCGGACGCCAGACTTCTGTCGCAGACAGCACGGCCACTCGCGTCAGAGGCCTCAACGCGTGCCGCTTCGAGATCGACGTCTGCCATAAGCGATCCTGGCCGAACAGTGATCGGCGTTTGGCCCTTGAGAGCCTTGGTCTGCAGGTCTCTCGGCCAACCACCAACAGGTTGCCCGAGCTCGCCTTTGAGCATGTCGACGACAGACGATGGAAAGGCGATATCACGATCAGGATCGAGGACGTCGGCAGCGGAAAGCCCCTGCGCCACCATCATCAGGGCCATATCACCGACCACCTTGGATGACGGCGTCACCTTGATAATATCGCCGAACATTTGATTAGCGTCGGCGTAGGCGGACGCAACTTCATGCCAGCGGCTGTCGAGCCCCATAGCCCGGGCCTGCTCGCGCAAATTGGTGAACTGCCCGCCAGGCATTTCATGGAGATAGACCTCGGCAGTTCCGGCTCTGAGGTCGCTCTCAAAAGGCGCGTACAGTCGGCGCACGCTCTCCCAATAGGAATTGATCTGCCGGATCGCGTCGGCATCCAGGCCAGTATCCCGCTCTCGATGACGCTGGGCTTCGACAATTGATCCCAAGCACGGCTGTGATGTTGCGCCGGACAGGGCGTCCATCGCGAGATCGACCGCATCAACGCCTGCATCAATGGCGGCTATGACGCTTGCCGCTGCAATGCCCGATGTATCGTGTGTATGGAGGTGAATGGGCAGGTCCGTCGAGCAGCGAAGGGCCTTTACGAGAACTTTCGCTGCCATCGGCTTGAGCAGACCGCCCATATCCTTGATCGAGATAATATGGCAACCGGCAGCTTCCAGCTGCTGGGCGAGATCGACGTAATAGGCGAGCGCGTACTTCGCGCGCTTGGGATCGAGAATGTCACCCGTGTAGCAGATCGCTCCCTCGGCAATCTTTCCCGCCTCGCAGATGGCGTCGATCGCCACGCGCATGTTCTCAACCCAGTTCAGGCAGTCGAACACGCGGAATAAGTCTATGCCAGCACGACCAGCTTCGCGAATAAAGAAGCGAACGACATTGTCGGGATAGTTGGCATAGCCGACCCCGTTTGCCCCCCGAACAAGCATCTGCAGAAGAATGTTGGGCACGCGCTCGCGAAGAGTCGAGAGACGATCCCATGGGTCTTCGCTCAGAAAACGCATGGACGTGTCGAACGTAGCGCCGCCCCAGCATTCGAGCGACAACAAGCCAGGCAGTCCGGTCGCATAGGCATCGGCAATTCGGACTATATCGAACGAGCGCATGCGTGTTGCCAGGAGCGACTGATGAGCATCGCGCATGGTCGTATCAGTAACAAGAACACGCTCTTCCTGCCGCATCCAGCGGGCAAAATCTTTAGGCCCCAGCCTATCCAGAAGTTGTTTGGTGCCGGGGATTTTTACGCCAGAGAAGCGCGGCACCTCAGGTGTGGCGATGGCAGAAGCAATCGGCGACCGCCCGATCATCTCCGGATGACCATTTATCGTGACGTCCGCAATCCACGCGAGCAATTTTGTCGCTCGATCGCGCCGCTTATCGAGTTCGAAAAGCTCCGGCGTGTCGTCGATAAAGCGCGTAGTATAGCGCATGGCCCGGAATTCCGGATGCGCCAGCACGGTTTCAAGGAACGGGAGATTAGTTGCCACGCCGCGAATGCGGTACTCGCGCAGAGCGCGGTCCATGCGCGCGATGCTCTCTTCGGGAGTGGCGCCCCAGGCCGTGACCTTCTCGAGCATGGCATCATAGTAGGGAGAAACAACGGCATTGGCATAGGCCGTCCCGCCGTCCAGCCGGATTCCGAAGCCGGTTGCGGGTCGATAGGCGGTGATGCGTCCATGGTCCGGCGCAAAACCACGCTCGGGATCTTCAGTGGTGATGCGGCACTGGAGAGCATGTCCGTCAATGCGAATGGCTTCTTGTGAGGGAATACCGCTCTCGGAGACCTTCCCGATGCGGCCTCCTTCTGCAATGCGGATCTGCGCTTTCACGATATCGAGGCCTGTCACAACCTCCGTGACCGTATGCTCGACTTGAATGCGTGGATTGACCTCGATGAAGTAGAACTTGTCGGTGTCGGCATCGAGGAGGAATTCGACCGTGCCCGCGCCCACATACCCCACGGCCCGCCCGATCTTCAAAGCCGCTGCCGTAAGCTCGCCTCTGAGCTCGTCATGGATGTACGGCGCCGGCGCACGCTCGATAATCTTTTGATGACGACGCTGGACCGTGCAGTCGCGCTCAAAGAGGTGCACCAGATTTCCGTGCGTATCCCCGAGCAATTGAACTTCGACGTGCCGGGCACGACTTACGAGTTTTTCTAGATAGACCTCGTCGTTGCCAAAGGCTGCAAGCGCCTCACGGCGCCCCGCCCCGACGGCTTCCAGAAGTTCACTCTCCACCTGTATCGGACGCATGCCGCGTCCACCGCCGCCCCAACTCGCTTTGAGCATGACTGGGTAGCCGATTTCGGCTGCAAGCGCGCGGATCGTCTCCGGGTCATGAGGGAGAGGCCCTGTCGCCGGCATGACCGGAACGCCAACGGACGTGGCCAGATCGCGCGCAGCTACCTTATTGCCGAGCTGGCGCATACTGCCTGGTGACGGGCCTATGAAGCAGATCCCGGCATCAGCACAGGCCTGGGCAAAGTCCGGGTTCTCAGAAAGAAAACCGTATCCAGGATGGATCGCATCCACCTCGGCTTGCTTGGCGACCGCGATGACATCGTCGATCGATAGGTAAGCGCGAAGAGGCCCCTTTCCCCTGCCAACCTCATAGGATTCATCCGCTTTGAAGCGATGAAGCGAGAGCCGATCTTCCTGCGCAAAGATCGCCACGGTGCGGATGCCAAGCTCTGCCGCGGCACGAAACACACGAATGGCGATCTCTGAGCGATTGGCTACCATCAACCGCTTGAATGTCTTGGTCATGCGCTCATCACTTGATTGTCTATCGTTCCGCTGCAATATCCGCAGGCACAAGCAATTGGGAACGCTTGAAAATGCGAAGATTTGCGAACGTTTCCCAGCAAACATGCGAATGTTGCGGACGCTAGGGAGTAGGATGTCACGATGCGCAAAGCCTTCATGGGCGTGCGCTTGAAGCGCCTGCGCGAAGAGCGCGGCCTCACGCAATCCGCGCTCGCCAAAGCCTTGGATCTCTCCTCGAGCTATCTCAATCAGCTCGAGAAGAACCAGCGCCCATTGACCGTGCCCATCCTGCTCAAAATCAACGCTGTATTTGGCGTCGATGTGCAGATGTTTTCGGAGGACGATGAAGCGCGCCTCGTCTCCCAGCTCCGTGACGCGCTCTCAGAAATGGGCACGGCGGAAGACATTGCGCTCGCCGAACTTCGCGAACTCTCAAACAACATGCCGGCGGTTGCCCGCGCTTTCTTGGCGCTGCACGGCCGCTATCGCGCCGCGATGGAGCGCGCCGATGTCCTGGCTGCGCGCTTTGGAGATGATGCGCCGGCGGCGCCTCTCATGCCATTCGAGGAGGTCCGCGACTTCTTCTACGCGCGCCGCAATCATATTGATGTTCTGGATCGCGCAGCGGAGCGCATTTTTGTCGAGAGCGGCGGATCAATCGGCGACATGAGCGGCGCGCTGGTCAACCGCTTCAAGGGTAAGCATGGGATCAGAGTTGTCATCGATCGTGATGCTCATCCTCGCGCGCAGCGGCGTTACGAGGCAAGCGCAAAGACCATAGCCATCGCCGGCCATTTGCGGCCGGCGCAGCAGGCATTTCAGCTCGCTACGCAGCTCGCATTCATCGAATGCGGCGAGGCGCTCGACGAGCTGACATCCAATGTCCCCTTCGCCAATCCGGAAACGCGCGGTCTCACGCGCATAGGTCTCGCTAACTATTTCGCCGGTGCGCTGATCCTACCGTATGGGCCGTATCTGGAGGCGGCAGAAGCCCTCCGATATGACATCGAACAGCTCGGCCGGCGCTTCGGAGTTGGCTTTGAAACAGCGTGCCATCGACTGAGCACACTTCAGCGCGCCGATGCTCCTGGCGTTCCCTTCTTCTTTGCCCGCGTCGATCGCGCCGGCAACATGAGCAAGCGTCAGTCGGCAACCGACTTCCACTTCTCGCGCGTCGGAGGCACCTGCCCACTGTGGAATGTCTATGAGGCCTTCGCCAATCCAGGCCGTGTGCTGGTGCAGTTGGCGGAGATGCCTGACAGCAGGACCTATTTGTGCGTGGCCCGCACAGTTTCACGCGGGCAGGGTGGCTACGGCACGCCCAATAAAACCTTTGCGGTCGCCCTGGGATGCGACCTGCGGCATGCCGAGCGGCTCGTTTACTCGCGCGGTTTGGATCTCAAGAACCGCGAAGCCCGCACGCCGATCGGCGTCGGCTGCAAAATCTGCGAGCGTGAGGCGTGCCCTCAGCGGGCCTTTCCAGCAATCGGCCGGCCGTTGGAAATCGATGAGACGGCGCATCGCTTTGCGCCTTACTCAGGCACTTAGGAACCGGCGCGCCCATGGCCCCGAAAACTGGTCACCAATTTCGTAGCCGTCACCTCTCAATCGCGTGCAACGGAAGCCAAGTTAGCTTGAAGTTCACCCCTCCATTTTCCGTGACCTTGGGGATGGTTAATCGCCAACAAGAGTCTTGCCGGCGCGTCAGATCTATTCTCAAGACCGAGGGCATTCTCAGCCTGACGGCCGATGGCATTCTGACTGCTCAGTTTAAGAGCAAGCCGGCACCGGAGCTCCGGGCCATCCTCAAGGCGATCGATTCCGCAATTGATGCCTATGGGCGTGACCGGTTGGCTGGCCGTCACGTCGAGGCGATTCTTCGCATTGCACCTCGGGAACGTCGGAAATGGACCAAGAACGGTCGCTTACCGCGGTCCGGCAGCGTCTCCTTCACGCGCGGCAATAAAAAGATCTATTTGCCAGTCTACAGGGCCGATAAAATTGCCCTTCTTGCAGCGGATCCCTCGGCGATCGACGCTTGGCGGCAAGCCGATAGAGGATCGGAAGTGTTGTAGAAAAACTGTGAGTGTGATGTGCATCCCCGCCACACGAGATGCCATCCCTTGCGGTACAAACAAGAATCACCACCTACATATAGGCGTCGTGGTTCTCGAGGTTTGTTCGACCTTGAGCTAAGAGGGAAGCCGGTGAGCCTTTCGAAAGGGCGAACCCGGAGCTGCCCCCGCAACTGTGAGCGGCGAGCGATTGTCTAATTCGTGTCACTGAGATCGCCGGATCTCGGGAAGGCCGGACAAGCGCAGTGACCCGCGAGCCAGGAGACCTGCCACGACAGTCATGAACGTCCTCGGGCGGGGTGTCTCGGTGGTCGCTGGCAGGTTTTATCCCGCGCACGCGTGTGCGCCGTACCGGCTTGCGCCCTCTCGGCCCATGCCCCCTATCAATAGGGGTCAAGCTGGTGCCTATCACTCTTGAAGCAAAAGCATCCGATGTCTCAGTAAGCCGCAGCGCTCGGTCTGCGCCCACTGAAACCAAAACGACTCCAGCTTACCAAGTCATTCGCCGCAACGGCACTGTCACGCCTTTCGACGCGAGCAAAATCGCCATTGCTCTAACGAGGGCCTTCCTCGCTGTGGAAGGCGGCAGAGCCGCTGCGTCGCGCCGCGTGCATGAAGTCGTCGAAGGACTGACGGAACAGATTACCGGAGCTCTCACCCGCCGCGGCGACGCCGGTCGCACATTCCACATCGAAGAGATTCAGGATCAGGTCGAACTCGCGCTCATGCGTGGCGAGCACCACAAAGTCGCGCGGGCCTACGTCCTCTACCGCGAGGCGCGCGCGAAGGAGCGCGCCGCCGAGAAGCCAGTGGCCGTCGCGCCGAGTGTCCAGCTCAACGTGACGAATACCGATGGGTCCAAGTCGAAACTCGACGAGCGTCGTCTGACCGGCCTCATCGAAGAAGCCTGCGACGGCCTGTCCGATGTATCCCCTGAGCCGATCCTCGCGGAGACGCGCCGCAATCTCTATGACGGCATCACCCTCGATGAGCTGGCGCTGGCGCCGATCATGGCGGCGCGCACGCTCATCGAGAAGGAGCCCAATTACGCCTACGTCAGCGCGCGCCTGCTGATGGACAAGCTGCGCAGCGAGGCGCTGTCGTTCGTCCGGGCACGCGCCGAGCAGGCGACGCAAGCCGAGATGGCAGCTGGTTACGCCGAATACTTTCCGGCCTACCTCGCGACCGGAATCAAGGCCGACCTGCTCGATCCCGAACTTGCCCGCTTTGACATTGCCCGCCTCGCCGCGGCGCTGAAGCCGGAGCGCGATCTGCAGTTCCAGTTTCTCGGATTGCAGACGCTATACGATCGCTACTTCCTCCACGTGAATGGCACGCGCTTCGAGCTGCCGCAGGCGTTCTTCATGCGGGTCGCCATGGGCCTTGCCATCCGCGAAATCGACCGCGATGCGCGGGCCATCGAGTTCTACGACCTGATATCGTCGTTCGATTTCATGTGCTCGACGCCGACGCTGTTCAACGCCGGTACGACAAGGCCGCAGCTCTCGTCGTGCTTCCTGACCACGGTCTCCGACGATCTCGACGGCATCTTCAAATCCATCAAGGACAATGCGCTGCTCGCCAAGTACTCGGGTGGCCTCGGCAATGACTGGAGCCGCGTACGAGGCCTCGGCGCCCACATCAAGGGCACGAACGGTCAGAGCCAGGGCGTCGTCCCGTTTCTGAAAGTGGCCAACGACACTGCTATCGCCGTCAATCAGGGTGGCAAGCGCAAGGGCGCCGTGTGCGCCTATCTCGAAACTTGGCACATCGACATCGAGGAGTTCCTCGATCTGCGCAAGAACACTGGCGACGACCGCCGCCGCACGCACGACATGAACACCGCCAACTGGGTACCGGATCTGTTCATGCAGCGCGTCGCCGAAGACGGCCAGTGGACGCTGTTCTCGCCCGACGAAACTCCTGACCTGCACGATCTCTTCGGCGCCGCATTTGCTGAGCGATACGCGTACTACGAGCAGAAGGCCGAGCGCATGGAGATGCGCGTCGCCAAGCGCGTGCGCGCCGTCGACCTGTGGCGGCGTATGCTCACCATGCTCTTCGAGACGGGCCATCCCTGGATCACCTTCAAGGATCCCTGCAACATCCGCTCGCCCCAGCAGCATTGCGGCGTGATCCACTCGTCGAACCTGTGCACCGAGATCACGCTCAATACCTCGGACGGTGAGGTTGCCGTCTGCAATCTCGGCTCGATCAATCTGGCCGCGCACATCACGGACAAGGGCCTCGATCGCGAGCGTCTGGCGCGCACGGTCAACACCGCCATGCGAATGCTCGACAACGTGATCGACATCAACTTCTACACCATCCCCGAGGCGCGCCGCTCGAACCTGCGTCATCGCCCCGTCGGTCTTGGCCTCATGGGCCACCAGGATGCGCTGCACGCGCTGCGCATTCCCATGGGCTCTGACGCGGCCGTGCAGTTCGCCGACGAGAGCATGGAGCTGATCAGCTACTGCGCGATCTCGGCCTCGGCGGATCTCGCGGAGGAGCGCGGGCGCTATGCTTCATTCGACGGCTCGCTCTGGAGCCGCGGCATCCTGCCGATCGACTCCATGCAGCTGCTAGCCGATGCGCGCGGCGAGTACCTGCGGGTCGATACGTCCATGACGCTTGATTGGGACAGCTTGCGCGATCGCGTGAAATCGTCAGGCATGCGCAATTCGAATGTCATGGCCATCGCGCCGACGGCGACGATCTCCAACATTGTCGGTGTCGCGCAGTCGATCGAGCCGGCCTTCCGCAATCTCTATGTCAAGGCGAACATGTCCGGCGACTTCACGGTCGTGAACCCCTATCTCGTGCGCGATCTCAAGGCGCGCGGGCTCTGGGATGAGGTCATGATCTCGGATCTCAAGTACTTCGACGGCTCGCTCGGCGCCATCGATCGCGTGCCGGATGATCTCAAGGAACTCTATGCCACGGCCTTCGAGATCGATGCGCACTGGCTGGTCGATGCGGCCTCGCGACGCCAGAAGTGGATCGATCAGGCGCAGTCGTTGAACCTCTATCTCGCGGCGCCGAACGGCCGGAAGCTCGACGCGCTGTACCGTCTTGCCTGGGAGCGCGGTCTCAAGACGACCTACTACCTGCGCACGCAGTCGGCGACCCACGTCGAGAAGTCGACGCTCAAGGGTACGGACGGCAAACTCAATGCGGTGTCGGCCGGCGGTGGGATGCTCTCGGCGCCAGAGGAGGTCGCGCCGCCGCCCGCGATGGCCTGCTCCATCGACGATCCAACCTGCGAAGCCTGCCAGTAAAGCCGACAACAAGCATTCAAGAACCGGAGACACACGACAATGCTCGACTGGTCAGAACCCGCAGCGCCCGCATCGACGCCGGCCGCACGCAAACCGCTCGCCAAGGCTCCCGAGCTTCCCGCCGACAGCACCGGCCTCGGGGAGATCGAGCGCGGTGGCGCCCGCGTGTCGGTCGACGACAAGCGCATGATCAACTGCCGTGCCGACGTGAACCAGCTGCTCCCGCTCAAGTACAAGTGGGCCTGGGAGAAGTATCTCGCCGGCTGCAACAATCACTGGATGCCGACCGAGGTCTCCATGCAGGCCGACATCGCGCTCTGGAAGTCGCGCGATGGTCTCACGGAGGACGAGCGCCGCGCCATCAAGCGCAACCTCGGCTTCTTCGCTGCGTCGGAATCGCTCGTCGCCAACAACATCGTACTGGCGATATATCGCCATCTCACAAATCCGGAATGCCGGCAGTACTTGCTGCGTCAGGCATTCGAAGAGGCCGTGCACACGCACACCTTCCAGTACATCGTCGAAAGCCTCGGCCTCGACGAGGGCGAGCTCTTCAACATGTACCGCGAGGTGCCATCGATCACGGACAAGGCCGCTTGGGCGCTGAAGCACACACAAAGCCTCGATGATCCGGACTTCAAGACCGGTACACCCGATACCGACCAAGCCTTCCTGCGCGACCTCGTCGCCTTCTACGTCGTGTTTGAGGGCATGTGGTTTTACACGGGCTTTGCGCAGATTTTATCGCTCGGTCGGCGCAACAAGATGGTCGGTATCGCGGAGCAGTATCAGTACATCCTGCGCGACGAGAGCATCCATCTGAACTTTGGCATCGACGTCATCAATCAGATCAAGGTCGAGAACCCGCATCTCTGGACAAAGGCGTTTCAGGACGAGGTGCGTGGGATGCTGAAGGACGCGGCGGAGCTGGAAGCCGCTTATGGTCGCGATACCATGCCGCGCGGTTTCCTGGGCCTCAATGCGGCGTTGTGCGAGAGCTACATGCACTTCATCGCCAACCGCCGCTGCGCACAGCTTGGTCTCGCGCCCGTGTTCAAGGAGACGGAGAACCCGTTCCCCTGGATGTCGGAAGCGATGGACCTCAAGAAGGAAAAGAACTTCTTCGAAACCCGTGTCATCGAATACCAGAACGGCGGCGCGCTGAGCTGGGAGTAATCGGGTGACACGAAGGCACGTTATCCGGCGTTGTCGGCCGCTCTATCATTAAAGCACTTTGTATCCTGTTCAGTCGCGAAGGTTGCGCAAGAGTGAGTCCATATCAACCGGGCAGTGGATATGAGCGAGGCACTTCGCCTCGCTCCCAACGGCTGAAAGACGAGCGGCTTTGGCTTGGTTCGGATTGCTGCCTGAAGCCTCACGTTGGCTCCATCGGCTTGCCGGAAGCCAGAATGCGGCAGCGCTGGCCGTCGCGGCAACAGAGGGCTAAGCGCTACTCCAATTGTCGGAGGCCGTTTGGCATTAGAACTGGATCGCCGATCGGACACCGATCAGGAAGGCATTGCCGACGCGCTTCGTCGCATCATCCGGATGTGGATCACCGCCGCCTGGGCGGATGATGTACTGGATGTCCGGCTGGATGGTCCACCAGGGTGTGACCTGCATCTGGTAGCTGAGCTCCAGCGCCGTCTCACCGCTGCGGATGGGATAAGGCGTGCCCAGCATGGCGATATCGCGGTCCGCCGCGGCCGCATCATCGCTGATATGCGCGTGTGCGATACCGAAGGTCAACGTGTCGTCCTTGCGTCCTGGAAGCGCGCCTTTGATTCCGAAGCCGCCGTCGATGTACCAGGAGACGAGATTGCGGTCCGACGGCGTGACGCCGCCGCGCAGAAAGACGCTGAAGCTCGAATCACGCCCGCGCCAGATCATCTGGTCGATGAGGCCGTAGAGACCCCAGTTGCCTTCGTGCGTTGCGGTATCGATCCGCTGATCCGCGAAGCGGCCTGAGTGATACCAGGCGCCGAGCTTATAGGCGGCCGCCAGGCCCGTCGCTTCCTCGCCCTGATTGAGAAGGTATTGCGCCTCACCGATCCAGAACGCTCCTCCGCTGAAACTGAAGGTCGTGCCATGCTTGTTGCAGACCTGCGGATCGGCGTCTGGATCGTTCCTGTAGCAGTTCCGTCCGGCAGGATCGCCGCTGAATACGCCGGCCAGAACCGTGAAGTTGTCCGAGAAATTGACTTGAGCGCGCACACCTGGAGTCGCGAGAGGGTAGGCGGGGCCGCCGCTCGGCAGGTTTGCCGCAAGCGTATTGCCCCAGCCGAACGTGCCGTTGAGAAGTCCACCCGCGGTGTCACTGCCGAAGAACTCGTCATCGGCCGCGAGCTGGCCGATGCGGATGGATCCGGCCTTGCCGAAGTCCTGCTGAAACCAGGCCGTGAACAGGCGCGTCGTCGCATAGGCGTCGATGTTGCTCGGATCAGCAAGCGCACCGGCATAATCGGCGGCATTCAGCCCGCGGGCATTGTGGATCTGGAAGGCGCGGATATGGGTCTTGGCGCCGCGCCAGCCGATGAACTTCTCTAGGTCCGTCTCCAGCGTGACATCGAGCTGTCCCTCGAAGGACGTGCCGCGCTTCAAGCCGCCGGACATATTGCGAAAGGTCTCGCCCGTGTACGTGACGCCGATCTCGACGCCCTTGTCCTTGAGCCGGGTGCGATCGCCACCCCAGTCGCCCGTGAGCTTGTCGCCAAAGGCGGGCTCCTCGGCCTCAGCGCTTGTCATGGGCACCGCCGCCGCCAGCGGCACCATGAGCGCAAGACCTGCAGAAGCCCGCCTTGCCCATCCACCCCCACTCGTCATTCCGATCCCCTTTATTGCAAATGAGTCTCAATAACTATTGAGCACAACGAGGATCGCGATGCAAGATTTTTGCAAATGCCTCTCAATAGCGTGGGTCTGCGAGAGGCTTGCGCGCCACGATGCAGCGTTTTGGATTTCTTCACGCCCAGGACTGCCGCCGATCCGGCACGGATCCGAAATTTGGCGGGGCGCCTCATTGCAGCGTCGCCCGCGAGTGGCTGCTGCTTGGAGAGAACGAGGGACGCGCTCAAGAGAGCGGCGGCTCCCCCTGTTGGCGCTCCCGGTACGAAATGCTAAGCGGGATCAAGTCGAGTGTGATTCACATCATGGATGTCACGTGGAGGACGAGGGCTTTGAGCAAGAAGCCGACTTTGAACGACGACATCGTGGAAATCTGCCGCGCGAATGGCCTGCGCGTGACAGGGCCTCGCCGCATTATCGTACAGTTGCTTTCCGAGGCCACCGATCATCCGGATGTTACGGAGCTGCACCGGCGTGTCATGGCGATCGATCCGACCATCGCGCTCGCCACCGTCTATCGTACGGTCAAGCTGCTCGAGGACATGGAGATCATCGAGCGCCACACCTTCGGCGATGGGAGGTCCCGCTATGAGTCCGCGGGCCATGCGCATCATGATCACCTCATTGATGTCGATACGGGAGCGGTCATCGAGTTCCGCTCCGACGAGATCGAGCGCTTGCAGGAGGAGATCGCCCGCAAGCACGGCTACGAGATCGTGAGCCATAAGCTCGAGATCTTCGTCAGGCCGCTCGACAAGTCGCACAAAAGCAAGTCCCGCAAGCGCAGTTGAATGGCCCACGGGCTTTTGCGGGATTCTTCATCTTTGTGCTGCGACTTTGGCACCGAAGCGCTTGGGGCCGGTCAGGCAGCAGAGAAACAGGATGAGGCCCGAGACGGTGGCGATCATGCCCGCCGCACTGACGCTCGAATTGGCGCCGAGCCATAGCGGGCCGTAACCGGCAAGGACATAACCAAGCACTGCAGAGACCGTCGCGAAGAGCACGCTCCATGCCACCTGGGGCGCGAGCCGGTTGGTCATCAAGCGCGCGGCTGCCGGCGGGCAGATGAACATGGCAATGACGATGATGGAGCCGACAGCGTCGAAGGCCGCGACGGCGGCCACCGCGACCATCACAATCAGACCATAGTTCACGAGCACCGGACGCGCACCGATGCTGGCGGCAAAAGCCGCATCGAACGTGCCGATCACCAGCTCCTTCCAGAAGGCGAGGATGAACGCGGCCACTGCCAGCAGCACGAGGCCCAGGCGCGGCAGCTGAGGCGGCAACTCGGCAAGCGCTTCGGGATCGAGCAGTGCGCTCCAGCTCTCCCCTGCGAGCCAGATCAGGCTTTCCAGATTGCCATAGAGCGCGTGCTCCACATCGAGATGGACTTTGCTGGTGTCTGTTTGCTCGAGAAGAAGTACGCCGGCCGCGAACAGCGTCGTGAAGACGACGCCCATTGCCGCCCCCGCCTCCACATTGCCGACCTTGCGGATGAGCTCGATCAGCAGGACGGCGATGATGGCGGCAATCGCCGCCCCGATCAGCATGGGGCCGGCGGCGAGACCGCCTGTAACGAGAAAGGCGCCGACAATACCGGGCAAGGCGACGTGAGCGACGGCATCGCCAATCAGGCTCTGGCGGCGCAGGACGAGGAAGTTGCCGAGCAGCGCACAGGCGACACACGCCAGCGTACCGATCAGCAGCGGCACCAGCGACAGCTGGACGAAATCATTGCTCATGATGGCACCTTCTGCAGGCTGAGGCGCTGATCGAGATCGGCGAGGATGTCGGGCGGCAAGGCCTCTGCTATGGGCGTCACGCCCTGGTGCGAGGTGTTGGCGGCCTCGTCTGGAAAGAGTTTGCGGTAGAGCGCCCACCGTGCCTCATCGCGGAGCACTTCGGCCGCCGCCCCTCGGCCTGCGAGCGTCGCCACGCCGTCAGCGCGGATGTAGCCCTTGCGTTGCAAAACCTTGATCGTGAAGGCGTCATAGATCGATTCGTGGCGCGCCAACGCCATCAGTCCCTGACGCTCATGCACGAGAACCTGGAAGGTCAGCCGTTGCAGACCGTTGGCCAAAAGGCCGCGACGCGGCGAGAGCAGGAGCGAAATCAGAAACAGCGCAAAGGCCATGAGCACGATCAGCGCGCCCGTTGGCAGGCCTTTGTCCAGGGAGGAGATCACGGCGCCGAGATAGGCGGACAGCGTGCCGATGAAAGCCGCGATCATCACCATCGGCTCGGGACGGTCCGTCCAGAAGCGCGCGGCGACCGGCGGAATGATGGTCAGCGCCACAATGAGCACGAGGCCGGCGACTTTCAGTCCGATCACCGTCACAGCGAGCAGCAGGCCCATCATGGCGAGATCGGTTGCGCGCACGTTGATGCCGCGGACAGCCGCATACTCCTGATCGAAGCAGACGAGCGTGAAGGGGCGGCGCAGGAGAAAGATGGCAATGCCAGTAAGAAACGCGGCTATTGCGATGGTCTGTGCTTCGCTGCGCAGCATGCCGGCTGTCGATCCGACCAGATAGCCGGAAATGCCGGCCTGACGTCCGGTCTCGAGCGACTGGATGACAGTCATGAGTACGATGCCGAGGCCGAAGAATACCGACAACACGGCACCGATAGCCGCATCCTCGGTGAGGCGCGTGCGTCGCGTCATCCATTCGACGATGATAAGCCCGAGCCCAGCGGTCGCCGCAGCGCCGATCATCAGACCCGCGATCCAACGGCCATCACCGGTGAGCGCCGCCATGATGATGAATGCCAGGGCGAGTCCGGGCAGCGTTGCATGGCTGATGGCGTCGCTGACCAGGGACCGCTTGCGCAACAGCACAAAGGTACCGATGGCGCCGGCGCTCGCTCCGAGAATGGCTGCGCCGATGGAGACCAGCGCGGTGTTGTAGCCCGCCTGCAGAAGGAGAGCCGAAAAGAAGGCGTCCATGACGTTCATCCTGCGGGCGGCTAAGACAGGTTCTTACCGTGCGCCACCGCGCCGGCTGCGCTCGCCATGAGTTGATCCATCTGAATGGCCGCCAAGCGACCGCCATAGGTGGCCTGAAGGTTCTCCGATGTGAAAGCCGTCGCCACAGGCCCATCTGCGATCTTGCGCACGTTGATCAGGAGCACGTGGTCGAAATAATCGCGGACGGTCGCCAGGTCATGATGGACGCAAATGATGGCTCTGCCGGACGCGTTGAGTTCCTTCAAGACCGAAACGATGGCGCGCTCGGTCGCTGCATCCACGCCCGCAAAGGGCTCATCCATGACGTAAAGATCGGCATTCTGGGCAAGCGCGCGTGCGAGGAAAACGCGCTGCTGCTGGCCGCCGGACAGTTGGCCGATCTGACGATGGGCAAAGCCCGCCATGCCGACCCGCTCCAGGCATTCCGTCGCGCGATGGCGGTGGCGCTTGGTGGCAAAGCGCAGCAGACCGATGTCGCGATAAAGTCCCATGGTGACGACATCGAGCGCCGTTGCCGGAAAATCCCAGTCGACACTGGCGCGCTGCGGCACGTAGGCAATGCGGTGGCGCGCCGCCTCATACGGCTTGCCGAACACCGTCACCTCCCCGGTGACACGCGGCACGATGCCAAGTGCCGCCTTGATCAGCGTTGATTTCCCGGCACCATTCGGCCCGATGATCGCCAGCATGGACCCGGGTGGAACCACGACATCGACGGAATAGAGAACGGGCTTTTCGCCATATGACACGGTGAGGCCGGCAATGGCGAGCGGACTGTCGGCATGATCGAACTTCATGGGTCTGCCGTCTTTCGCCACGAGTTGCAGTGCTGGTTCTGTCACGTTGTGTCGACTCCGTGGATGTATCCGTTCGCGGAGGTCGTGGCCGGGCTCATGGGCCCGGCCACGATGCTCCGTCGTCAGCTGAGCGAGGCGCGAACCCAGCCTCAGGAGCCGGCCAACTTGTTGTTGAGACCCTTTGCCGGTGCCGCGCCGCCCAAGGCGCGCGTGATCACCGTCGCGTTGTGGTCGATCATGCCGATGTAAGTGCCCTCGTAGGTGCCGGGGGCGCCCATGGCATCCGAGAACAGCTCGCCGCCGATCACCACCTTGTGGCCTTTCGCGGCAGCTCCCTCGACAAGGGCCTTCACATTGCGATCGGAGACCGAGGACTCGACGAAGATGGCGCCGATCTTCTTCGTCACGATCACGTTGACGAGGTCTTCGATCTGCTTGAGACCGGCTTCGCTCTCGGTGGAGATGCCCTGGATGCCCATGACCTCGTAGCCGTACGCCTTGCCGAAGTAGTTGAAGGCATCATGCGCGGTGATCAGGACGCGCGAGGCTTCCGGAACCGAAGCAAACGCCTTGTCCGAATAGGTGGCAAGCGCGTCAACCTCGGCCAGATGCTTGTCCGCATTGGCCTTGAACGCCGCCTCGCCCTTCGGATCGAGCTTGATCAGTTGGTCACGCGCAGCTTCGACAATGCCCTTCCACAGGCGTGGGTTCATCCAGACGTGCGGATCGTTGCGGCCCGGGTTGTCTTCATCGCCGAGCAGCTTGTCCTTGGGCAATGTTTCGGCCAGCGCTACGACCGGCTTGCGCTTGGCGAGGTCATGGAAGAATTCCTCAAGCTGCGCTTCCAGGTAAAGACCGTGCCAGAACACGGCATCCGCCTTGGTCATGGCCGCGATGTCCGAGCGCGTCTGCCGGTAGGTGTGGGGATCGACACCAGGCCCCATCAGCGATGTCACCTCGACGCGATCACCGCCGACCTGTTTGACGGCGTCGGCGATCATGCCGGTGGTCGCGACGATGTTGAGCTTCTTTTGTGCCATGGCCGGGGCCATTGAGAGCACCACGGCAAGTACCGCTCCCATCATCCCGGCCACGGCCCGCCGTGTCATGCGGTCCACCATCCTCATTACTCCTGTTGTGAATTGTCCCGTCTGCATCTGCATGCCCCGGCCCATAACGCAAATGAGAATGACTTGCATTTTCACTTGACGCGACCGGCTGAGCATCAATAATGCAATTGCTATCCATTTGCAATAAGGAAGGAGGAAGGCAGCATGACGCTCACGGACGCGCGGGTCTCATCAAAGTCAAAGCGGGCGTTCAAGGCGCCGGCACGCGACATTCTCGCGGAAGCGGGATTGCGGCCGACGCGCCAGCGACTGGCGCTCGCGGACCTGCTCTTTCGTGGCGAGCCGCGGCATGTTTCGGTCGACAGTCTTTACGACGAACTCTCTCGGCGCGGCGCGCCCGGCTCTCTCAGCTGCGTTTACAACAGCCTGCGAAGATTCAGTGATCTCGGCCTGCTCCGGCGTACGCCCATCTACGGCGAAACCACGTATTTCGATACCCAGCTCGATCATCACCACCACTTCTACGTCGTGAATGAAGATCGCTTGATGGATGTTCCCGATGGCCAGATTGCCGTCACGTGCCTGCCGGCGCTCCCCGATGGCTATGAGCTCGAGAGTGTCGATGTCGTGGTTCGCCTCAGGCGCACCAACCGGCGCACCTGAATCTACGCATCCCCTTATTCTCTCGTGATCAACCAGGACAGGTCCATCAATGCGTCGTCGAGCACCGGGGCGAGCCAACATCGCAAGGTCGGCAGTGCTGCCTGCACTTCATGCGCCGAGCCGCATCAGCCGATTGGTCAAATCCGCCGGCTTGCGCCCGACGCGCCAGCGCCTCGCCATTGGCTTCTTACTGTTCAGCGGAGAGCATCGGCACATTTCGGCAGATGAACTGCGTAATGATGTACAACAGGCCGGCGTGCCGCTGTCGCTGGCCACGGTCTACAACACCCTCAATCAGTTTGCCGACGTAGGCTTGGTACGTCGCATTGCCGTCGGGGCCGGCCGAACGTACTTCGACACTGATGTCGGCGATCATCAGCATTTCTACATCGAGGAAGAGAACCGGATCATCGACATTCCGCCATGCTCTCTGCGTCTTGGTACTCTCCCCGCGCCGCCACCCGGCTACCGCATAGCCAATGTGGATATCACCATTCGCCTCAGTCGCATTCACGACGCGGCGCATCCGGCCTCTTCATCGTGCGCTGCGGCCAGCGAGTGTGCTGATTGCGGACGTCGCTCTCCTGCCGAGGGAGAGCCGTCATGACCGAGCTCGAGACCCTGCGCCAAAGCCTGCCGGACTTCGCGAAAGATATTCGTCTCAATATCGGCACGCTGCTTGTCGCGGACGACAGCACGAACTTGAGCGCCGGGCAGAAGTGGGGATCGGCCATCGCTGCGGCGACGGCCAGCCGCAATCTTCGGCTTCTCCGCGCTGTCGAGATGGATGCCGCGCTCTATGTGGATGACACGGTTGGTGCAGCTGCCCGCCTGGCGGCAGCCCTCATGGGCATGACCAACGTCTATTATCGCGCGGTGCATATGGCTGCAGATGAGCGGCTTTCACAGTTGCCGGCGGGCCTGCGCATGAACGGCCTCATCCGCCACGGCGTACCTCAGTCTGATTTCGAGCTTTTCGGCTTGGCGGCATCCGCGATCAAAGGATGCGAAGGCTGCATCAAGGCGCATGTCCATGGCGCCAGGGAGCATGGTGTGAGCACCGAGGGGATTCAGACTGTGCTGAAACTCAGCGCAGTTATCCATGCGGCCGCGAAGGTGCTGGACTCCCTTCCATGTGTTTCAGCTGAGCTGACAGCAAGGCCACACGACGTCTGATCTTACATTTCTCTTCCTCTAACTGAAAGGACACGATCTCCTCATGCGCACTGTCGGAGAACGGCTTCCCGCCTTCGATCTTCAGGCTGTGATCTCTACGGATCCCGCGGCCGCATTCGCCCGCATTTCGGATCAGAGCGATCCTGGCAAGTGGAAGGTCATCTTCTTCTGGCCAAAGGATTTCACGTTCGTCTGCCCGACGGAGATCGCCGCCTTCGGTCGAATGAACGTGCAGTTCAACGAACGTGATGCCGTCATCTACGGCGTATCGACAGATAGCGAGTATGTCCATCTGGCCTGGCGCCAGCAGCACGCCGACCTGAAGGAGCTGCCTTTTCCCATGCTCGCCGACATCAAGCGCGAGCTCAGCAGCTCTCTCGGCATTCTCCATCGCGAAGAGGGTGTGTGTCTGCGGGCAACGCTGATCGTCGATCCGGATGGCATTATCCGCTTCGTCTCCGTCAACGATCTCAGCGTGGGCCGCAATCCCCAGGAGGTTCTGCGGGTGCTCGATGCCCTTCAGACCGACGAGTTGTGCCCCTGTAACTGGAACAAGGGCGATGCGGTTCTCGATGCCGCATGAACAAGGACGTGCTTCCAATGGATGTCTCTCGTGTTCCGGGCGCCGCGCAAGCGGCGCCCCAAGCGGCTCCCGTGGCTCGATCATCGGAGCCCATTTCCGCGACCGGCGATCAAAGCTGGAAGGAGATGACCGAGCAGGCCAATCGTGCCTATGCGCGTGATGACTTTCCTCGCGCGCGCACGCTCTATCTCGAGGCGCTTTCCGAAGCGCAAGCCTTGTTCGATGCCGCCCTTGTCGGAAGATCGACACTGCCGGTCCCCGTCATCCTCAACATTTCATGCCACAACCTGGCTGAGCTTGAGGAAAAGCAGGGGAATCGGGAGACGTCAGAGAGCTACTTTCGGCTCGCCTTTGATCGTCTTATCGAGACAGCGCGATCGCCGGCATCGCCGTTGCCGCTGCGCCTCGCCAGTGCGCAGCACCTGAAGCACGCACTCGCTGTCCTGGTCCAACACTACCGAAAGGTCGGCAAGCCGGATCACGAGGTGAGCGCGGACATCTCGCGCGCGAAAGAGACTGCCTTCAGCGTTCTCCACGTCGCGCGCCATGCCGAGATCGCCGATGCCTCCTGCGCACATTGCAAGATCGCGTCTTCATGACCGCAAGAAACGTTCACTTCCAGCCAAGCAGATAGCAGGATCGATCACGTGAATACACTCGACGACACGATGAAGGCCTTTCTCGCCACGCATCTGCCCATACAGGCCACAGTAAGCAAGGACGGTTTTCCCGACATCGGACCAAAGCGCTCGCTGCGCGTCTATGATGGCACGACACTCATCTACAATGAGAACACAGGCGGCCAGACTCTTCAGAACATCATCGATGGTTCGAAGATTGCAGTGGCCGTGATCGACCGTGAGGCCCTTGATGGCTATCGCTTTGTCGGACGCCCGAAAATCTTCAACAGCGGCGCACCCTATGAGAACGCCATGGCATTCGCCGAGAAAGCCGGCATGAAGCCACCGAAGTGCGCCGTGCTCATATATATCGAGGGGATCTACACACTGCGATCCGGCCCGACAGCGGGGAAGAAGCTGGTGGCATCCCAGGAATGATCGATTTCCCGGGCGCGGGCTAAGCAAGCCCTCATGTGGGCCTCATCACGTGTTCGACCTTGGCGCGCACCTTGCCGAAGCGACGGTTCCTCGCGCATTGGCGCTGCGTGAGCGCACGGCCCGGCTTCGCCCTCTCTTTACACCCCACAGCACGCCAGCGGCTTCGGCCGCACGCCCCTTCTCGTCGCTAGCGTAGCCCCTGCCGCCGTAGACCGCAGTCTCATCCTCTCGGATCAGATTGGCCATCACCTTGGCGTCGTGAACCTTGCCCGTCGTCACGCCCGCCGTGCGCACGAGGCCACTCTCGGCATCGACGCCAATGTGCGCCTTCATACCGAAGTACCACTGGTTGCCCTTCTTCGACTGCGTTATCTCGGGATCACGATTCTGCTCGCTGCTCTTCGTCGAAGGCGGGGCCGCGATCAGCGTCGCGTCCACAATCGTGCCGTCGCGCAGGACTTCGCCTTTGGCCGCAAGTTGAGCGGCGACGCCTTCGACGCAAAGCTCAGTTGGTCCGACATCCAATACCCTCCGAATCAATGCCCCCTGTGCGCCATGTCCGAGGCGTTGCTCAGAGGTTCCCTAGGTCATCGGAAGCGTATCATCCACGGCGATTTGGACGTGGCCGAGTGACGAGCGCTCAATGCGTGCCGCAACGCCATAGACATAGGCAAGAAGCTCGGATGTCAGGGCGCGGGCAGGCGTATCGTACGCTTCCACTTTACCATCGTGCAGCACGACGATCCCATCAGACCACCGTGCGGCAAGCCCGAGATCATGCATCACCACGATGACGATGCGGCCCTCAGCAGCGAGATCGCGAGCCAGCTTCATGACAGTAACCTGATGGCCCAGATCGAGCGCACTTGTCGGTTCGTCGAGCAGCAGAAGGCGCGGCTCGCGCACAATGGCCTGCGCCAATCCGACAAGCTGGCGCTGGCCACCGGACAGGCGATCGAGCACTTCGAGGGCAAGGTCGGTAATGCCAAGGCGGTCCAGAGCGGCGACCGCAAGGTGGCTCGCGTCGACCACGCTTCCCTCGTGATCATTTTCACGCGATGCTTTGAATGACGCGATGACAGATTCAAGAACCGTCAGTGCAATACCTTGCGGCAAGGCTTGCGGCATGAAGGTGACTTTGCCGGCCCTCTGCGCAATCGACATTCCTATGAGCTCATCAAGACCAAGGCGAACCGATCCGGTCGCCCTGACCAGCCCAGCGACTGCGCGCAACAGCGTCGATTTTCCAGCCGCGTTGGGACCGACAAGAGCCGTAACTCGCCCTGCATGGATCGGGCCGAGATCGAGGTCGCGGACCACGGGCCTGCCGCGATAGCCGGCCGACAAGCCGCGAATGTTGAGCTCGAGCGTGCTGGCGTTGCCGCTCATGCTGAATCCCTGCGGGCGAGAACGAGAACCAGGAAGAATGGAATACCAACGAGCGAGGTGACGAGACCGATCGGCATGATGATGCCGGGAATGACGACCTTGCTGGCGCATGACGCAAGAGCCATGACCAGCGCTCCCGAGAGTACACTAGCGAGCAGGAAGAAGCGATGATCCTCGCCGACCAGGAGGCGAGCGATGTGCGGGCCGACGAGGCCGACGAATGCTATTGTGCCTACGAAGGCAACGGATGTCGCAGTCAGGAGGCTGGCACGCACCAGCGCGGCGAACCTGAGGCGGGCAACATTCACACCGAAGCTGCGGGCGCGCTCCTGTCCGAGGCGCAAGGCCGTGAGTTGCCACGATGAAGCGAGAGAGAGCGGCGCTACCACGAGGAGAACAAGCGCAAGGATGGCGATCTTCTCCAGCGTCGCGCGCGTCAGGCTGCCCATAGTCCAGAACACGAGCTGCTGCAGTGCCTGCTCGCTGGCGGCGAACTGGAGGATAGCGACCAAGGCATTGAACGTGAAGAAGAGGGCGATGCCGAAGAGCACGATGGTTTCGCCTCCAGGACCACGAAGGCGCGCAAGTGCCTGCAGAAGCATAGCCGAGCCAAAGGCGAGCACAAATGCATTGACGGGGATGATCCAGTTCAACGGAATGCCCGGAAAGCCAATGCCGAGTACGATCGCCAAAGCCGCACCGAAGGTGGCTGCGGAAGACATGCCGAGCGTGAATGGGCTCGCCATGGGGTTGCTCAGGATCGTCTGCAGCTCCGCACCGGCGAGCGACAGAGATGCACCAACAAGAACGGCCATGGCCGCCTGCGGAAAGCGAACCTCCCAGATGATCACTGCCGTAGCGCGGTTCAGGCTCTCCGGGGCGAACAGTCCACGCACGGCGTCTGTAAAGCTGAGCGCCGACGGGCCTGTCGCGAAGTCCACGAAGAATGCGACGATGGTGGCGATCGATAACGCGAGCACGATCGCCCATCGCATCCGCAGCAGGCTGGCATACTGAAGCAAGGCCGCTTCGGCCGCTGCGCTCGGTTTGTGCATGCTGCGTCCAGTCCGCTCTGCCTACTTCAGCGAAAGCCAATACGTGCCCTCGAGCGGGACAGAAAGGAAGCGCTCATTCAGTTCGCGCAGGCTCGCATCGGGATCGATATCTTGGAAAAGCTCCGGATGGAACCATTTGGCAAGGGCTTCAACCGCGAGGAAGTTCATTGGCACATTAGCGAACAGATGCCAGATGCCATGAACGCGACCCTGCTGTACGGCACCGAGCGCAGCGAGGCCTGCGTGCTGGACGACTTGGGCCAGCGCTTGACGCGAGGTGTTCGCGTCGATGCCGGGCCCCATCACGAGGCCACCTTTTCCAATAAGGTGAATTCCACCTGTGCCCACGTAGATGTCGGGAGCTCGTGAGATCACATACTCCAGATTGAGCTGGGCGAAGGGTTGCTTCAGGATGTCGGCCGCAATGTTGTGCCCGCCGGCCGCATCAATGAAGGCGCCGATCGTCGCTCGCCCGGGTGAATTGCAGCATTCGCCGAGGCCGGCATGGGCGTGCATGAACACGTTCGGCGGCTTGGGCTTGGACGCAGCCAGACGGTCGGTAATGCGGCGCATGTGGGCTTCGTAGAAGGCACTGTAGTCTGCCGCCGCCTCCTCACGCCCGAGTACCTGGCCGAGGATGCGGATACTCGGCAAAGTGTTCTCGAGCGGCCGCGCCACGAAATCGATGAACACGACCGGAATGCCAGCGGCCTCCATCTGAGCGATGATCTCGGTCGATCGCGAGGAAGGACCATATCCGCCGCTGAAGATCGCGATGTCCGGCTGCAATGCGAGTGATTGCTCGACCGAGAAAGTGTCCGCAGTGCCGCGTCCGACGATTGTCACCTCATCGATTTTTGGAAACTTGGCGCGATAGCGCGCGTAGGTCGTCGGGTCTTGGCGCGAAAGATCTGCGGGCCAGCCCGCCAGCAGTGCGACAGGCTCAGGGTGCAGCAGAGCCAGCGCCAGCAGTTGGCGGCCCTCGCCGAGGAGAATGCGCTTTGCCGGTTGCTGCAGCTTGACCGTGCGTCCAGCAACATCGGTGATGACAATGCCGTCTTGCGCGTGCGCCGGCGCAACTGCCGTGATGCAGGCGAGGCCCAGGAGCAGGCTGGAGAATACAGAGCGCAGCATTTTCCGATCCGTGAGAAGGCTGGAGCTAAAACGCGGTAGATGCGAGCGCGCCGCGGAGCGCACGACTTATGAGGGCCGGCATCACGGACGCGTGGTTCTCGCCTGGAAATTCCTCGTAACGTAGATCGAGGCCGTGAGGCGCGAGTTCGCGCAGGCGCGCCGCCATGTCTTGGGCATTGTCGACCATGCGATTGCGCGCTATCCACGCCGCGCGGGCGGAATCCACTGGCGTACCTGCTGGTATGGTCTGCTCAAGGCCACCAACGCCGATCATAAGGCGAAGGGGCTGCGGCGCTACGCTCAACTGCGCGGTGAACGCTCGCTCCGAGTTCAAGATACTGCGATCGCCAAACCAGATGGATGGGCTTCCTGCCACATAAGAGCGGAAGGCTGCGGGGCGCGTGAAGAGGGTGTGCAGCACGAACAAGCCGCCGAACGAATGGCCGAACAGGCCCTGACGGCTTGTGTCCACGGGAAAGTCTCGCCGGATGATGGGTTGCAGATCGGCCTCGATGAAGTCGAGGAAGTCATCAGCGCCACCAGTTGGGGGCCAGGATGTGCCGTCGGGTCGAGGCGACAGCAATGCCGCCGCGACAGCCGGCGTATAGTCATGCGTTCGCCGGACAGGATCGAGCGGCAGGTCCGTGGGATAGCCGATGCCAATGATGATAGCTGGCAGCACGCCCGTTGTGGCGGGGCGGGACGACTGCATGGTCAAGGCTTCGACCATTGTCGCGAATGCGGCGTTGGCATCGAGAAGATAGATGGCCGGGTATCCGCCCTTGGGCGGCGGTTGAACCGGCGTCGAGATGAAGATGACGTACTCGGCGCCTGAGGCACGCGATTGCATCAGGCGCCGCTCGGTTCGTGGCAGAGATACCGGACCAGTGGTTGGTATGGGCGCTCCTACCATTGATACTTGAAGGTGGCGAGAACGGTGCGGCCGGCGCCATAGTGACATCCGGAGTTGGTGCCTGTCGTTGCCGGCAGGCCGCCGCCGAATGGGCCGCACGATGCGAGATACTCTTCATCGAAGAGGTTGGTGGCGTTCACCTGAGCTTTGAAGCCCCTGAATTGTGGGGATAGCACTCCAAAATCGTAGCTCACAGCGGCATCGACAAGGAAGTGCGAGTCCACTGTCCAGGTGTTGATGAGATTGCCGTACGTCTCGCCGAAGTAGCGGACGCCGCCACCAAATCCGAGACCGGCAAGCGATCCTTCGTGAAAAGTGTAGAATGCCCAGAGTGAGGCCATGTGCTGCGGCACAGCGGTTGGCCGCTTGCCGACTTCGTCGATTGCGGGCGCGCCTCCCGGCTGGGGAAACACCCGGCTCGATTTCGTGACTTCCGAATCGAGGTACGTATAGCCCGCGACGATATCCAGGCTGCGATTGAGACTGGCGCGCGCTTCAAGCTCGATGCCGCGTGTGCGCACCTCGCCTGTCTGCACCTGGCAGCCCGTCGGGCAGGGCGGAGCGCTGACACCCGATGGTGTCAGAACGTCCTGCAGCCTCACGTCGAACAATGCAACCGTGAATAGCGCATTCACGCCCACGGGCTGATACTTGATGCCGACCTCGTACTGCTCGCCCGTGGTCGGCTTGAAGGGATTGCCGCTAGCATCCACCGCTACGCCCTGGACTGGCTCGAACGAGGTGGCGTAGCTGACGTACGGGGCAATGCCATTGTCGAACTGATAGAGCAGACCGGCGCGCCACGTGAATTTCTTGTCGTCGATGTCGGCACCGGTGCCGACAACTCCTGCTACGCTGCGCGTGTCGAAGTCGTAGCTCGCCCAATCATAGCGTCCACCGATCACGGCGCTCAGGTTCCCAATCTTGATCTGGTCCTGGGCGTAGATGCCGAGCTGACTGGACTCCGCGCTATTGAGCGTTGCGATTGCGGGCCGCGCAATTGTTAGACCATAGACTGGATTGAGGTAGTCGATTGCGGGAGCAGCGGCACCGGTGCCGCCTCCGGAAAGTTCACCATCGGCCGAGCTGTACTGGTAGTCCAATCCAAAGAGGAATGTATGCTTCACCCCGCCTGAGACGAACTTGGCCTCGGCCTGATTGTCGACGGCAAAGGTATCGACGCTGTTGATGGTCAGCGACTTGTTCCGCGTTATTGAGGTCGTCCCCGTCGGCGTCGCTGGTCCTGAGGTCTGCAACGCCGCGAATGTCGTATCGAGCGACATGTAGCGGAAGTTTTGACGCACCGTCCAAACATCGTCGAAGCGGTGCTCGAACAGATATCCAACCTGCGCCTGCTCACGCTTGAACGTGTCGTAAGCTGGATCGCCCGGATTGAAGTAATGCGGGATCCTCGGAAATGCGCCATTGGGCAGCGCACTTCCTATTGCCGGCACCGCCACAGAGTAGGAACTCTTCGGATCATTGAGGTAGCTTGCGAGTATGGTCAGCGTGGTCGCAGTGGTCGGCCGCCAGGTGATCGACGGAGCGATGGCGAAGCGCTCTTCGTCGACGCCGTAGATGTCGGTGCCGCTTTCACGCGCGAGGCCAGTCAGGCGATAAGAGAGTTGTCCTTCGCGGTCCAAGGGACCGCCGAAGTCGAAGCCTACTTGCTTGTGGCCATTCGTGCCGTACTGCACGGCGATTTCGCCGAACGGATCATTGGTCGGCTTCTTGCTGACCAGATTGACGAGGCCGCCGACGCCGACCTGTCCGTAAAGTACGGATGCAGGACCTTTGAAGACCTCGATGCGCTCGAGGAGATAGGGATCCGTGACGGGAACGTCGAAGTTCATGCCGCGCTGGAGCTTCAGACCGTCCTGGAAGTGTACGAAGCTCTGGAGATTGCCTAGCCCGCGGATGTTGACGATGTCATAGCGCGACGAGGGGCGCACATCGACGATCACGCCAGGCGTGTAATGCAGCGCATCGGAGATGCTGACAGCGCCCTGCTGCTCGATCTGATCACGAGGGATGACAGAGATGGACTGCGGCGTTTCGATGAGTGGCGTGCCGGTTTTCGTGCCTGTGGCGCTGTCGGACGCAACCATCCCATCCACTGGGCCTGTCGCAGAGCCATAGCCGCTCGCTGGCGCCCGGAGATCCGCCGGCGGGCCGGCCTCCATAGCGGGCGGCTGTGGCACAGGGCGCGATTTTGCTTTGGCCTGAGCTTTTGCTTTCGGGCGGGCCTTCTTCGCCTCGACGCTCAACGGCGGGAGCTGTGTTGTCCCGGGCTGTTGAGCCAAGGCAGAGCCGTGCCAAGCCAAAGTGACGGCACCCAGCGAGCTCGTCAGCGCTGCCATCAAGGCCCACCGGCTCACAGGTCCGATGTCGCCACCCCATCGTGCTCCACTATCTTGCGTCACGGCTCATCCCCCAGGCGTCCCGATTGCATCACCATTGCTGTCGGTGGCTGGGGAAAATGACCTGGCTAGCAGCGAACCAAGCTCTAAAATGTTTACTCTTTATGTCAAGAATTGAACGCACGGCCTCTAGATATCAGCTGTTTGTTGCTGCGTGAAAGTCACATAGCGCTCAAAGAGGCTCGTCGCTTTCAACGCCTTCTAGATCTGACCACTGCAGCCCCGCGAGCTTTTCACGAAAGGCAAAGCGAACAATGTGGGCATCGACCACATACTTCATGCGGTCCAGCAACGCCGCGCTTTCGGCCTGAATCTCGAAGTGCAGCATATTCTCGCGCACGAACATGTCGAGCTTACCATAGGGCATCGCGGCGGTGCCCCGCTCGGTATCGTAGCTCACCTGCACCTTATGGGCGAAGTGCTTGCACATAGCTTGAAGGTAACGCGACGCGCGATCCGTTTCAAAACAGCTGACGGCCTTCAGCATGGATGCATCCTCGGTTCGCTCGCAGGCATGAGCACAGACCTTACGATCTGGTTCTAACTTCGACTGTCCGCTATGCCACTAGGGGACGATGATCGTCACCGTGTCACCGTCCGGATCGTCCGGAACCGGGGCATCCCTCGGCGCATCGCGAGGACGGCCACGCGCCTTGTTGGTCACGTAGACGCGATTGCTGACTACATCGATGGCGATCGTCTGGGGGTGTGTGCCGGTCTTGAGCGTTGCCACGATCTCATAGGACGTAGCGTCGACAACAGAAACAGTCCCAGCTCTGCGGTTAGCGACGAAGATCTGTTTGGATTTGGGATGGACCCGAACGCTCAGGGCTCCCTCGCCCGTTGAAATGGTCTTGATCAGAGTGCCATCATCCGCATTCATCACCGCCAGCGTTCCGGTGTCCTGATTGACGGCATATAGGCGGCGGGTTTCAGTATCCACTGCGACATTTATCAGGCCTTTGATTGGGGCTGCGCCAGCACCGCCAGCCGGCCAACGATGCATCACATGACGTGTCGAAGTATCGAGCACGATGATGTGGCTCGTCGCCAGATCGGTCACATAGAGCCGCTTTGCCTTGGCATCCAGCGCAAGACCGGTGACGGATATGCCCGGATCTGAGATGATATGCGCGAGCGCTTTGGTTTTGCCGTCAATGACCCAGATCTCGCTCTTTGGCGGTACGGCATTGGGATCGCGGGACATGCCGCCGAACACGGTCGCATAGACCGTGTCCGTTTCCTCATCGATGACGATTTGGCGCAAGTGCGCCTTGTTCTCGCCATTGCGGATTGTTGCGAGCACCGAGCCGGATCTCACATCGATGGCGGAAACGCTGTTGGCAATCGTGTTCGTCGTGTAGAGCGTCTGCGTGGAGACATTGAGGGCGAGCCCATAACCGGCCTCACCGCTGCGATCGATGGCATTGACCGGAGCGAGCGACTGCGGATCGAGCGCAATGATCTTCGCTTCCTTGCCGCCGCGAGGGCCAGCCGCTGCTACGTACACGCGCTGATCCGTCGGGTTGAACACGATCTCGTACAAGCCTGACGGCACCTTGATGGACTTCTCAATGCGCGGCTCTGCCTCAGGTCGGACTGCGGAGGCGCAGAGAATTATGAGCGCGACAAGCCCGGACGCTGTCCTGTGTCGTCGAAGGTTGCAGAGCATTGCGCGCGGTCCTTTTTGTGGAGCGACGATCTCGAAAAATCTATACTAATAAAGTAATGTTTTTGTCGCGTGTGACACTTCAGCGCCTGTGCGTCATATGTGAGCGCATCGAGCACACGAGAATCATGTCGCGCCAGATGGCCCACCCTCCCGATGCGTCTACTCGCAGGGCGAGGCCAAACCCGATGGAAGCCGGCGGAGCGATGTCCGCGCCTTGTGCAGGGGCTGCCAGCGGTAATACGTCGCCTGCCTCAAGCCGATCGCGCGCACAACGTCGGGAATCCTGCTACCTGCGCGATCAGCATATCTGCGTGCCGCAGCTTCGCGACGAACTCTTCCGGCTTGTGGTTCTTCTTTGGCATATGAGGTCCTGCGCGAGCGGCGGCGGTCTGACCGCGCGTGACCGTTCCCGAGACTCGCATCAGCCAGATTCGAAAACTACGCTCGGCCTCACATCTTGGACGCACATTAGGATCACCCGACCGAAAATCCTGAGCCCATCGAGAGCATTCCTTTCTGACTTGCTGTCTTAAGGCTCATGAGGAGCTGGAGCGTGCCCTAGTTGTATCGCGGCCCCGAAGGCCCCCTTGGTTTGAGGTCGCGAGAAGGTTTGTCATCTCCCGACCGCCGCGAGCCACCATCATTCGGAGGAGTCGAGGGATTTGAGGGGTGGGGCGTCACAGCCCTGTCCCAATCTCTTTTCAGTGGCGGCGCGTCGTCTTTCAGCGCATTTCCGGATGCCGACACTCTTCGATCCCCGGAAGGCGCCGCAGGCTGCCCCTGATTGCCTGCGCTCGATGAGAACACTGACCGCAACTTATAACGCGCGGCGTCATTGAATATCGGGCTCAGGCGCGGGCCGCCCGGCGGTGTTGTCCCTCCGGACCCGGCCGCGCCATGCCCGCCGCCGCCGGATGATGCCCCGCCTCTTCCGCTCGCGTTGCCGCCCGTTTGACCTACCGAGCGATCCGCGGAGGACACCGTGGCAGGCGATCTATTCGAGCCGTCGGGAGTAAAGGCGGCACGCCCGCCGCCCCCGCTTGCAACCGCCCTGACTTCTGTTTGCTGCTGGGCATCGTTCGCCGCAAACTTGTTACGATCGAGAACGCGCATATTTAGGCGTTCAAGCCGAGCCTGGACAGATGGCGAAACAACGGATGCAGCCGACCCAGCGGCCATGGCGGCGGCGGTTGTTGCCTGCCTCGCTTGGCGATCCTTCAATACTTGTCGCGCTTGGCGTTGCTCCGTGAGTTGCTGAGATTTCAGCCGTAGCGCCGCTATTTGCCCGCGTCGCTGTTCGATGGCCTTCCGTTGGGCGGCGCGCATATGTTCGATGCGCTGGCGCTGTATCCGGAGCTGATCCGCCCTCTGCTGCTGATGGAGACGACGCTGCTGCATCATCTGCCGCTGCTGCATGTGCTGCTGGCGCAACTGCTGTTGCTGCTGATAGGAGCGCTGCTGTGGCTGTTGGTAGCGAAAATTATTCCCGCCGCCAAACGAGCGACGCTGAGCGGGTTCAATGACAGGTTTGTTCGCCGCGGAGAGAGCGGTTGCCATTGACCCAACCGCCGCCGCGTTCGCGAGTGCGGGCTGGACGGGCGAAGCAAAGAGCACGAAGCTCAAACTGCCTATGGCAATGGCGTCGAATTTCATCATCGACCTCTTGGGAGCGTGAAGCTGACAGTGGTAGCGGGGTGCACCGTCCGCACCCCGATCGCTCGATGCCAAGCCATGGCTAGTCGATCTTCTGCCATGTGCCGTCGCCGCGTTTGCGGAAAGTTGAAAACGCAAACTCCGTGCTGTTGCACGCGCTAGCGATCAAGGCGTTGTGGAATGCTCCGGCATTGGTCTCGCACCTGACAGTGGGCCGCCATTCGCACGAAACGTCCGTATCGGAAATCTGCGCGCAATCCTTGATCGTTGCCGCCGTTATGGTGATGCACATCTGGGCGCCGAGGGCGGAATGACATTGATTGCGCGGAAGCGTGCTGAGGATGTCGGCTTCCGTCGGTGGGGCCAGTTCCGGTGGGAGATCCGGAATGGGCGGCGCGCCGAGCAGTTCAATACGCGCGCCGACGCCCTTGTGGCCTTGCTGTTGCGCCAGCTTGAACTGCTGAAGTGCCTTATCAGCGGCATTCTCATCGGCAAAATAAATGTCGCCCAAGTCGGCGTGAGCCGCCGCGTAGCCGATTTCCGCAGCCTTCATCAGATATTGCTGCGATGCGCTTTCATCGCCCGCCAGAAGAAGCGCTCGGGCGAGCTGGTAAATCTGACGGGCTTCATCTGGCCGATGCTCCACAGCAGCCACGCAGGCCTCCAGCGCTTTCTCGATATCCAGCGCGTCGTCGGCGACGCCGCCGCCAAGCTTGTGCGGGTCGTCCGGATGCGACGCGAGCCGGTCGCAGGTGGTCAGTCCCGAGCCATCTGGCTTTCCCGATACCGGGGGCCTGACAAGCTCTTCACTCATGACTTTCCACGCCTCCAGTGTAATCGCCTCTTCGCCCTTCTCATCTTTCCGTGAGATGCCCACCAGTGCCTTCGCCAATTCCTGACGCTCCGCGGGAGCGATGATCCAGGTTCCGGCATCGCCGTCGCGCGTCTTCATCGCGACGATGACACTCGAGCTGAACCAAGAGCTGAGCCAGCTACCGGGAATGACAGAGACGCTCGATCCCGCGCGTGATGCCTGGCAGGCAAAATGCCGGAACGAGGTGGTCCGCTCACCAACCAGGATTGGCCTATCCGCCAGAGCTGTGTTTGCGCCGGCTTTTTTCAGTTCCTGATCGCAAAGTTGATGGTCGATCTCAGCGGCGCGCACCACAGACGCCTCGCGGTATGCACCAAAGGCCGGAACGTCGCCGGCAAGTGCCCCATACTCCTCGATCAGTGATTGCGCCTCGATGAGGGCATCGAGCGAGATCGGGAGCGCGGCGAGCTGATTTTTGAAGTTTGGCAACTCATTTTCGACGATCTCCGTTATCCGCTTGGTGGTCGCCGCCTGAATAGCCTGCATCGATTGCAACGCGGCCTCGCTGGCGAAAGGAGCCTCGACTTGGCGGCCTAGGTCGACAACGGCCTCAAGATCGCCTGCCGTCGATCCATGCGCGCTAATCCGCTTGATGGCTACGGCTTCCAACTCTGCGAGCACACGCAGACGCTGCTCGTCGATGTTTTCCAAGAAGCCCTGGAGTTCCGGGAAGTCCTTAAGGTGGGGAACAATATCGAGCTTGATCGTGTTGAGAGACTTTACCGATAACCAGCTAGGCTCATATGCGGCGAGTTGCTGTCGGTAGTTGGGCAGAAAGTCCTTCAGAGCTCTACTCGTTGCCTGCAATATTGCAGAAGAGGCAGTTTCTTGCCCTTCGGATTGGAAGCGGCCTGCCTGCTGCTTGCCGGCATCGATGATCGGTAACGGACTTTGTGCTGACTTCGCATCCCTCTCAATAAGATGGACGGTCTGGCGCTCGAGCGAGCTGAGAAGCGTCTCGCGCCTCTCCTTCACGGCTTGGAGATACTGCGGAAACGCGGCAATCTCATCCAGCGCGCCCGAGAGCATCTCGCGATGTGCCTTGAGCTTGTCGAGCGTCGCCCACGTCGCCTCGTAGCTCTCAAGCTGGTTCTTGAATGAGGCCAGCTGCTCGGCTGTCGAATCCTGCAGGACATCCAGCCTTGATCGAAGCGCCTTCTCGACAACGGGAGCCTCGCCAGCCAGATCCGTGATGTACCGGCGGATCGCGCGCGACGCAGCCGCTGCGTGCTCCCAGCTTTTGGGGCGCGATGATAGTTCCTTATCCAGCGCGGCCTCGATTTCGCTACCCATTCGCGCCATGCGGGCATCGGCCATTCGCTGATACAGCGCCACGGTTTCCGGCGCGTGTTGTTCTACCAAGGATAGCTCACGCTTCACGAGCCGCTGGGCGTCTTTCAGGCCGACCGCGGTGCCGGGAAGCTCGCTGAGCTGCTTCTCGAATGAAGCGGCGTAAAGTTGGAGCAGCTCGATCTTGCGCTGACTTGCGCGCTTTCGAAGCGCGTCGAGCTCGGGGACATCCGTTCCCCCTAATCGAGAGACATTGCCGCTCATCATTTCATCGAGAAGCTTGAGATCGCTTGGGCCAGAAGAGAACTTGAACGCGTCGACCTCCTGGGTGGCCAACGTAAGAGGCGTGTCCAGATGCACAAGCCGCCAGCCGTTTTCGCGGGTCCACTCGCCGCGATAGTCCAGCCTCTTCTCAATGAAGCCCTCGACTACAAAATGGGCCTCCTGGGGACAAACCGACCGCGCTCGACGCAGCAACTCCGGCGAGAGCCTTTCGATGGCGGCCTGCGAATGAGCGAAGAAGCCATCGTTTCGTGCGGTGACACGCAGCTTTACCGGCGGCGCGCAATAAGTCCCGGACGCGAGCTGCATGAGTACGCTGTCATGACCACTGCCTATCCAGGTGGGCCCGGCCTCTGCTGCTCGCGGCGCGGGTGGAGCGGCGGTATGGCCATTGGCTATGCCAGCAGGGGCGCTGCGAGCCAGCGTGATCTGTGAGCACGCCGGATTGAGCACGCGCCCATTGAAGCGGATGAGATCGGGCGTGAGATGGCCGCTGATGTCTATTGAATTGAAGGTCGCTGGACGCTTGATCCAACGGCCTGACCTCAATTCCAGCTGCCGCGATGCGGGATCGAAGCTGTATTGGTAGAGAATGATGCCATTGGGAACCCTCGGACCGCCAGGAGCCGTGTAGAACTCAAACCTGGCCGATCCGGACGGATCTCCGGGCGCGTCGAACTGCACCGTTACACCCGTGAGCCCTTGCTGGCAGGTATAGGTCCCTTTCCACTCGCCCAGCACAACCTTGTCGGTGGCAGGCTGAACTTGCCCGCGCGCCTGAGCAAGCTCATAGCGCGGCACCGTTCCTTGCTGACTGGACCGTCCCTCGATCCGGAGCAGTTGCGCTTCGCTCAACCGGCCAGTGACCGTCTCGCCTATCCGGCGCTGAAAGTCGGCAGCGGCCGCACGTGCATCATTTCCCCATCTCCCATCGATCTCTCCGGATTGATAACCTGCACGTGCGAGCGCAGCCTGCATCCGAATGGTCTGCGTTTCATCGTCAACGTTGGATGCCGCCGGGTCGATGGGAGGCGCCGCCAGCCGCTTCTGTATTCCGCCATTTTGCACCCATCGCAGCTGCGTTCCGGTCAGCCAGCCAGTCTGGGGATGCGCGATCATGGCCTGAATTTGTTTGGTGGCGGTGCGCGATTTTGGCCCCCAAACACCGTCTACTCCACCGACGTCGTATCCGGCCTCGACCAGTGCCCTCTGCCGCTCCTCTACAGCTCGCTCGTCGGCGAATGGCTGCGCCGAGGCGGGGGCCTGCTGACGGCTTCGGCTTTGCTCTTCGCGCCGGCGACGCTCCTCCGCTTTCGCCGCCTCATCGACAATGATGCCAAGTACGCCCCCGCCGGTGATCCCTCTCAGAATTTCGTTGCGGTTCTGGGCAACGGCACTTGAATCAATCGCGCCTGAGAGCAGGAAGCCAGTGGATACGGCCAACGCTGCGAGCACATTGCAAGAAGCGAATCGCATGAAGAGAATTCCCGTCGGAAGGACCTTAGGGCCACGATAAGCACAATCCGGAACACCGTTTAAGTCAGGAAAGTCTGGGCGCCGACAAATAGTCCGACAATGTGCTCCGGCGGTAACCTCGATGTGGATACCTGCCGTGACGAAGATAGCGACGCGCTGGCGGGGATCGAGGGCGGACCTGGAACTATTCTAATGCTTGAGTAGAAGGTTGATTGCATCAAGGCGCTTGAGAAATTTGTGCAAACGTTCGTTGATGCCGCATGGCATTTTGCTCCGAATAGTCCGACCCACGTCCACTTTCAGAAATGCGTTGAAGACCTGAAAGACAATCGTTCTCACCAGAACTCAGACAGAATCTGAGCGAGCTTGAAAGGCTGTGGTTCGCAAGCCTCGGCAGGCTGTTTTTTCCAGCTCGGCACTAAGGGGTATCGAGAGCGGCGCAATCTCAAACAGCCCGCGTCCGCCTGCGCACGAATTTCGCACGGTGAGTTCCGATGCGACATAGCCGTCTCAAAGAGTTGCCTCCTCAGGCATCGGCACCATAACGATCTGGCCATGACGCACGCCGCGCTCGGCGATGACATGCTCCGCGCAGTGCTGCACTTCGGCGGTTGGGCCACGCAGCATGCTAACCTCCATGCAAGTGTCTTCGTCCAGATGCACGTGAAAGGTCGCCAGCGACAGGTTGTGGTGATGGTGATAGGTTCGGGTCAGACGCTTCGCCAGCTCACGCGTTTCATGATCATAGACGTAGACGACGGCCGCGACGCTCGTGGCCGCCTGCTGCGATGGGGCTCGATGCCGCTCGATACTCGAGCGCGTCAGATCGCGAATGGCTTCGGATCGGCTCTGATAGCCGCGCATCTTCGCGAAGTTGTCGATCTCGACCGCCAGGTCATCATCGATCGTGATGGTGATGCGCTGCATCAAGTAGCTCCCAGGAATGAACGTCGAGGCTGTTTGTCCACGACAGCCATCAGTTGAGGCTTGCCATATAAGCGCGCCAGCCGCCGAAGTGTGAGATGTCGACCGCACCTTTCAGGCCTTCGGCCTCGACGATGAAGCCCTTAGGCGTCGTGCCGTCCGACAGAAAGGCCGTGCCGATGCCCAGAGGCGACGGCACGCCTGCCATGAAGCTTCCGAGCGCTTCGGGCGAGAGCGCCCACACCTCGACGGCAATGGCTGATCCCTCGCTGTCGGCGACGCGCAGCAGACCTGGGCGACGCGGTGGCCCGCCGGGCAGCGCAAAAAGTTTGTAGGACTCCGTCGTCGTGCCCGCTCGCAGGAAGCGTGCACAGCTTTCGGTCAGTTCACGATTGAGCGGCATACCGGAAAGGTGGGCGCCGACCACCGCAAGTTCGATCTCGCCGGCTGCCGCGCGCGGCACACCATCCTGGGCGGCTGGAACACGTGTTTCGCTCGCGCCGATATTGAGGTCCGCGGCCGCATGGAGCTTTGCCCCCACTGTTGCGAGCAGGCCGTCGCGCCCGCGTGGGGCAATCAAGGTGATGCCCGATGGAAAGCCGTCCGAGCGCCAGCGCCCTGGCACGGCGAGCGCGCAGAGGTCGAGGAGATTGACGAAGTTCGTGTACGTGCCGAGCTCGCTATTGGGCCCGATAGGATCAGCTTCGAGGTCCACAACGGTGCACGGCCGCGGATAGGTCGGGACAACGAGCACATCAATGCTCTGCCATAAGGCTTCCGCCTTCCGGCGCAGTTCAGCTAGGCGATAGATGCCCGCGAAAGTGTCTGCTCCGCTGACCGATGTTGCGCCAGCGATGATCTCGCGGGTTGTCGGATGCAGGACGTTAGGCGATTGCTCGATCACGCTGCGGATCGCTTGGTAGCGCTCAGCCACCCACGGCCCGCTGTAGAGCAGGTTCGCGACGTCGAACAAGGGCGTCAGGTCAACGCCTGCTGGCGCCTTGCCTCCGAGCGCGTGGATCAGGTCCGCCAGCGATGCGTCGAATGCCGCTTCAGACAGAGCATCGCCGCCAAACCTGCGGCCCGCGGCGTCAGGAACGCCGATCCGGAGCGTGGGAGGCAGCGCGCCGGGCTGCGCCGGAACAGGCAGCGCGCGGCAATAGGCATCGGCCGGATCATAGGACGCCATAGCGCGAAACGCGGCGTCCGCGTCCGCGACGGTGCCCGCGAATACGGAGATGGTATCGAGCGTGCGGCACGCCGGCACGACGCCACGGCTCGATACGCTGCCGAGCGAAGGTTTCAACCCGACGATGTTGTTAAGGCCCGCCGGCACGCGGCCAGATCCGGCAGTGTCGGTGCCGAGCGCGAAGGACACGAGTCCGCGCGCGACCGCGACGGCCGAGCCGCTGCTCGAGCCGCCCGGTACATAGGCCGCATTGATGGCATTGCGTGGCGCCGGATAGGGCGAGCGCACGCCAACGAGTCCGGTCGCGAACTGATCGAGATTGGTTTTGCCGATCAGGATCGCGCCCGCATCCAGCAGCCGCTGCACCGCGAACGCCGTCTCACGAGCCTCATAGGCAAAGGCTGGGCAAGCTGCCGTCGTCGGCAGGTCAGCGACGTCGATGTTGTCCTTTACTGCGAACGGAATGCCCCATAGTGGCTTCGCGGCGGGATCGAAGGCGCCGAGTTGCTGCGCCGCGCGGCGCGCAGCCTCCTCGTCAACCAGCGTGATGAAGATGCCGGGATCGTCGGCAGCGCGAATGCGCGCATAGATCTCAGTGAGCACCGTCTCAACCGTCGCACCGGCCGTGTAGGCGGCGTGCAGGGACGCAATCGTCGGGAATGTGATGGGCATGCGGTATTCCAAGTTGGCTTCTAGGCGGCCTCGATGACGAGCAAACGGTCCCCGGCGGCGACTTGGCGACCGGGGCGGCAGTAAAGGGCGCGGACCGTACCCGAGACGGCGGCGACGACGCTGATCTCCGTCTTCATGGCTTCGAGAATGACAACCGTTGCGCCCGCCTCGACCTCTTGCCCTTCCTCGACCAACACTTTCCAGACGCTACCGTGAATGTCGGAGGATACGAGATGGCCATCGACGTCCTCGGGGACTTCGACAACGTCCTCCTCTGGAGCCAGCGCGGCAGAACCATCGGCCTGCCAGCGCGCCACTTCGGCAACGAAAGCCTCCTGCTGCCGAGCTTTGAACGCTGCGATGCTATCGGCCTCGCGTTCGAGGAACGCATGATACGCGCCGAGGTCGAATTCCTCCTCCTCGATTCGGAGTGTTCCACGTCCCTCGCGAAAATCGTCGCGCAAACGCGTGAGTTCGGCTTCGTCCACGGGATAGAAGCGCACCTGGTCGAAGAACTTGAGCAGCCACGGCTCTCCCGGCGCGAAGACCTCGTTCTTGAGGAACTTGTTCCAGATCGGCAGCGTGCGCCCGATGAGCTGATAGCCGCCGGGCGAATCCATGCCGTAGATGCACATGTAGACACCGCCGATGCCAACGGTGCCCTCGGCCGTGAACGTACGCGCGGGATTGTACTTCGACGTCAGCAGGCGATGTCGTGGGTCGACCGGAACGGCGCATGGTGCACCGAGATAAACGTCACCGAGACCGAGGATCATATAGCTGGTCTTGAAGACGATATCCTGCACCTCGTCGCGGCTCTCGAGACCATTGATGCGCTGGATGAAGTCGACGTTGTTCGGCAGCCAAGGCGCTTCGGCGCGTACGGTCTCGCGGTAGCGTTCCACCGCGCCGAGTGTGGCCGAGTCCTCGAACGCCATCGGCATGTAGACGACGCGTGTCTTGACCTTCATCGTCTCGACAGGCGGCAGGCGCGTCTCAGCGGTCAGCAGCGTGTCGACGAGGTTCTTCTGACTGATGATCCGGCTGTCGTAGTTGATCTGCAATGATCGCGCTCCGGGCGATAGTTCGAGAATGCCCGGCACAGGGTTGGCCTTGAGCTCCTCCATGAGCGCGTGCACGCGGAAGCGATAGCGCAGATCGAGTTCATTCGGCCCATACTCGAGCAGGATGTAGCGATCGCCGGCCTGGCGATAGGCGACAGCGGGGCGGTCCTCTTCGGGTGTGAGCGCAGCAAGCACGGTCGCCGATACGGTCGTGAACGGCGCCAGTGATGGCTTGACCGGAGCCGGCAAGGTGTCGAGCGGTTTGAGCGACGCGATGGCTTTGTCCTGGGCGCGTTCCAAGGCGAGCGCCGCCTTGAACGGGATCGGCTTGAAGGTGATGTGATCGCCGGGCTTGGCCTGGCCGACCTTCCACAACTCGGCCTTGGCGATCGTCACCGGGCACACGAAGCCCCCGAGACTTGGTCCGTCGCGTGTCAGTATCACAGGCATGTCGCCGGTAAAGTTCACCGAGCCGATCGCGTACTCGCAGTCGTGGATGTTCGATGGGTGTAGGCCGGCTTCGCCGCCGTCACTCCGCGTCCATGTCGGTTTAGGACCAATCAGGCGGATGCCAAGGCGGTTGGAATTGTAGTGAACCTCCCAGGCCGTCGAGAAGAACATCTCGATGGCTTCGGTGGTGAAGAAGTCCGGTGCACCATGCGGGCCATAAAGAACGCCGACTTCCCACTCGTTCGTGTAGGTCGGAATAAGCTCCTCTGGCGCAGCCTCAGCTGAAGGCGCCTCTTTCGGCAGTCGTCCGAGCGGCAGCATGTCACCGGCCCGCAGCGTGCGACCGGCGTGACCGCCGAATTGTCCGAGGACAAAGGTCGAGCGACTTCCGAGATAGACCGGCACGTCGAGACCACCACGCACGGCAATGTACGTGCGGCAGCCTGATATCGCACGCCCTACTGCCAGCACCTGCCCGCTCTTCACGGCGATCGGGGCCCACCACGCAACGGGCTCGCTATCGAGCGTCGCTTCGGCGCTCGCGCCCGTCAGCGCAATGATGGTGTCTATGTGGAATTTGAGCGTGGGACCGCTCAAGGTGCATTCGAGCGCGGCGGCCTTATCGCCGTTGCCAACGATGCGGTTGGCCAATCGGAGCGCGTAGTCATCCATGGGACCCGACGGCGGAACGCCGACATCCCAGTATCCGACGCGACCGGGGTAGTCCTGGATGGTCGTGAACGTACCGGGCGCAACGACTTCGACGGCCTCGGGTGCGAACGCCAGACGTGACAGCGCGCGCGTCCAGACATCACCATTGGCGAACATCGGCGAAGCCACGATGGTGCGCAGGTAGTCGAGGTTCGTTGCGATGCCATCAAGGCGCGTGCGCCTGAGTGCATTGCGCATCTTGACGATTGCATCGACCCGATCGGCACCGTACACGATCACCTTGGCGAGCATCGGGTCGTAGTAGGGCGAGACTTCCGTGCCGGTTGCCACCCAGCCGTCGATGCGCGCATCCTCCGGGAACACGACCTGGGTCAGAACGCCCGGTGAAGGCTGGAAATCGTGCGCAGGGTCTTCCGCGTAGAGGCGCGCCTCAATCGCTGCACCTTGGGGCTCGCGGGTGATCGTCAGATCCGGCGGCGAACCGGCCGCCGTGCCGACCATCCACTCCACGAGATCGATGCCGAGAACGGCCTCGGTCACTGGATGCTCGACCTGCAGGCGGGAATTGACTTCGAGGAAGTAGAATTCATCGCGCGTCCGATCGTAGATGAACTCGACGGTACCGGCTGATCGATAGCCGACGGCTGCGCCGAGCTGCTGAGCGGCTTGTAAGAGGCGCGTCCGCGTTGCCGCCGGGAGATTGGGCGCCGGCGTCTCCTCGACGACCTTCTGATTGCGCCTCTGCAATGAGCAATCGCGCTCGCCGAGCGCGACGACAGTGCCGCGGCCATCGCCGAAGATCTGCACTTCGACGTGCCTTGCATCATCGATGCAGCGCTCGAGAAAAACGCCCGTATCCTTGAAGAAATTCTGGGCGAGGCGCTGTACTGTCTCGTACGCTGCAACCAGCTCGCCTTCGTCCCCACAGCGCATGAGGCCGATGCCGCCGCCGCCGGCTGTCGACTTCAGCATAACCGGATAGCCGAGCTTCGCAGCGGAGGATCTTGCCTCATCAAGGCTCAAAAGCAGTCCCGTACCGGGTACCAGCGGCACGCCAGCCGCCTCCGCAATTTCGCGAGAAGCGTGCTTGAGACCGAACTTGCGGATCTGATCCGGTGTCGGACCGATGAAGGCGATTCCTGCCGCTTCGCACTGCTCGGCGAAGTCGGCGTTCTCGGCCAGGAAGCCGTAACCAGGGATGACGGCTTCGGCGCCTTCGGCTTTGGCTGCAGCAACAATGAGGTCACTGCGCAAGTACGTCTCGGCAGCGCTGTTGCCGGATAGATGAACCGCACTGTCGGCCAGCGCCACGTGAGGGCTGGATCGGTCCGCATCGGAAAAGATCGCAACGCTCTTGATGCCCATCGTGCGCAATGTGCGCACGATACGCACAGCAATCTCGCCGCGATTGGCGATAAGAACCTTCCTGAACATTGTGTTTGCCCCCACTGCAAATCCGCGTCGCGCTTGGTATCGACCGCATGGCATCCGCGATCCGGCGAGCGGTAAGCAGTTTTCAGGCAAACTTCATACCAACACTTATCGTCGAGAGGGATGGAAGGACTAACCCACGGCCGTCAGAGAGAAATCCGGCCCAATCTCGCCCTTGCGCAAATGGCCGCAAACCGCCAGGCAAAGTGGGATGCCGAATATTTTTGCGGAACGCGCAATCTTTGTGCGTCGATGAGTGGAGACGGGAATGGTCGCTCGCTGTGTCCTAATCGGCTGACGAGCATGTTGTGGAAAAAATGCTCTTGAGCCTATGGCGTCATCAGCCTTTCGGGCTGCATTGGCGCATGTTCGCTTGTCTCTCTGGAAAGGAGATGCGCTGGCTACTCGCGCGCTGCATCGTGGCTAGCGGAGTCGGGTTTGCCCAGCGAGGCCCCCTTCAGAACCTCCTCCCAATTGGCGAGTTCGTCAAAGATTTGGTTCGAGGTTTTTCCTGAGAGGTCCACCAATAAAATGATCATAGCCATCTGTTACTATTGAGAAATACCGCCTCCCTCAAAACGCCTACCCCACATTCTACCCCACATATTTTCTGCGCAAGAATGAGCCTTCGGGAGCGCGTATGAGCACGTTGCGAGAACAACGCTCGCTGCCAATCGACGGTTAGGGACATCGCGCGCAGGACGTCGACAGTCACGCAAACTGACTTGCCCCAACTAAGCGGCAGCATCCAAACTCGCATCAAGGATGTCCGGTGATCTGCCCTTGTACTGATAGCTCGAGTTGCGAGCGATCACGAAGAGCTTGGAGAAGCGGGGACAGCGCTGTGATGATGTCCTTGGCGATACCTCGCTGAGGTAACTCTGGCTAGGGTCGCCACTCATATCGGAAAAGGCGAGAACGGCGATCGATCCGATGCCAAGACGCCTCGAAGCATGCTCAGTCTGTGCCGTTAGATGTCAGGAATTGCTTTACGTTGCGCCCAATCATTGTTCGAGAAGCAGAGAAAGCCAACCTGGCCATCCTGACAACCGACCGATCGTCACGGCCTCCGCGCTAGGTCCGTTGTGCCCTCGAGAGCTGACACTGGCCCTCGGTCGAAATGGGCCACCGCGAAGTTGGATGCGCTGATCGTGTCCAATCTCGGAAAAATAGCGGACACTCAGGCCCCGTACAATTGGCCGCTATTGGCCGCATACATCGGGCGCGGCACTCGTCGGTCGGGTTCCGACGGGCCTAATTTTTTCTGCGAAGTGTAACGTTTGACGGAGCCTCGCCGAACAGTAGTTAGGGCTCGATGCAATCATCGCAATTCCGCGTATACTGCAAGTTACATCTGAGCAGTGATCCACGATGGGCAATGCTGTGCTCAAGGCTGATGGATCCGTGCCGCGCGCCCAGGCCGGGTGCGCGATCGCCGTTATGGCAAAGGCCTCGATTGCAGGCACGACCAAGACACGCCTTGTGCCCCCACTGACGTTCGAGGAAGCTGCCCTACTCAACACCCAGTTCCTGCGGGATGCCGCCGACAATATCCTGACGGCGGCGAATTCTGCGCCCATTAGCGGGTGGATGGCCTATGCCCCCGCGGGCTCGGAGGAATTCTTCCGCTCGAACTTGCCCGCAAGCATCGGCCTGATCGAAACCGTCGCTGCCACGCTCGGAGAGTGCCTCCTTAGGATAGCTGCGACACTGTTTGATGCGGGTAACGGCGCAGTATGCCTGCTGAATTCCGACAGTCCCACGCTGCCGCCCGCTTATCTGGTCACCGCTGCTACGGTGCTGGCCGCACCTGGCGATCGCATCGTCATCGGGCCGGCATCGGACGGCGGCTACTATCTCATCGGTATGAAGAGCCTTCACGTCGACTTGTTCGACGGCATTGACTGGAGCACGGATCGGGTCCTGTCACAGACGATGGCAAAGGCCGAGAAGTTAGGCCTCTCGGTCGTTTCTTTGCCGGGCTGGTACGATGTCGACGATGCCCAGAGCCTCAGAACTCTCGTTGGCGAAGTGCTCGAGGGAAAGCCATTCGAGGAAGGCCGCATTCCGGCGCCAGCGTTCTGGACGCGGCAGCAGTTGCTGCGTCTTGCTGAGACGCCCGGGCTCAGTGATCGCATTCCGCTTCCTCATGGTGCGAGCAGCAGCTGATGGCGAGCGGGACGACAGTTACAGTGCAGAGCCGCGCTCCGACGTACTCGCTGATTGCTTTAGGTATATGCCTCGCAGCGACCACGGCCGCCGGCCCGACCTTGCACCTGCGCTTCGGCGGTTGGGCGTTCATAGCCGTGTTTGCCGTCGGCAGCATCGGCGCCTTTCTGGCTGCACGGCTTGGTGAGCAGATCGATACGAAGGCGGCGCTAGTTATTATCATGTGTGGCGCAGTTGCCATGCGCCTGGCTCTGCTGTTCACCGAGCCGACGCTCTCGACCGACATCTACCGCTACATTTGGGATGGCCGCGTACAGGCCGCAGGGATCAATCCGTACCGCTATGTGCCGGCGGCACCCGAGCTTGCCACGCTGCGCGACGGCGCGATATGGCCGCAAATCAATCGCGCCGACTATGCCGTGACGATCTATCCGCCCGTCGCCCAGGCTTTCTTTCTGGCGACTACGAGGATCGGTGAGAGCTTCGTCGTGATGAAGTCTGGCCTGGTGCTTTGCGAGGTGGTGACAATCTTCGTCATCATTGCGCTGCTTCGTCGGCTGGCGATGCCTGTGCCTCATGTTGCTGCTTATGCGTGGCACCCGCTTCCCGTCTGGGAGATTGCCGGCAACGGTCATATCGATGCGGCCATGGTCGCCCTGATGATGTTGAGCCTGCTGGCATTCTTGAGCGGACGCCTCACGCTCGCCGGCGTACTCGCCGCTCTTGGAACCCTGGTCAAACCGATCGCCGTGTTAGCTCTGCCCGTCTATTGGCGCCCGTGGGACTGGAAGCTGCCGCTTGTGGTTCTCGCTACGGCCCTCGCTGCGTACCTGCCCTACTTGTCGATCGGGACCGGCGTCTTCGGCTTTCTCGGCGGCTATATCAAGGAGGAGGGCTTTGGTGCGGGCCACGGGTTTCGGATCGTCTGGCTCATGGAGCAGCTCACCGGCCCACTGCCCCACGCGGGGGTTGTCTATGCCGGTGTCGCGGCCCTGGCACTCTGCCTCCTGGCCTTGGTTGTTGGCTTTCGTTCCGAGCGAACCGACTATGCCGCCGTACGTTCACTGAGCTGGCTCGTGATCGTGTTCCTTGTGCTGACCACACCGCACTACCCCTGGTATTTCCTGGCGGCCGCTCCATTTCTTGCGCTCTATCCGACGGCGACGGCCTGGACGCTGTGCAGCGGCGGTGCCTATCTCTACTTTGTGTATCCGGATGACTCGATGCCCAGCTACGAGGCGCGGTTCGCGACCTTGACCGTGGCGGCGGTCGCGTCTCTCGCCTACGATATATGGGCTGAGCACCGCACGGCATCTGATCCTGTAGGAGAGACGCTATGAGTGCAGACACCGGCGCTCTCAAGAGGCGCATCAACCCGCGCCGCTATCACGAGGCGGTGGAAGATGCCCTAAGCCCGATCGCCAATAGCGATCCGGTCTGCCTCTATCTCGAGACGACCAACCGCTGCAACCTGCTCTGCACGACCTGCCCGCGCACCTATGCCGACCTCGAGCCCGAAGCCGACATGAGCTGGGATCTCTTCAGCCGCATCGTCGACCAGGTGCCAAACATTGCGCGCGTCGTCCTGCACGGCGTCGGCGAGCCGATGCTCGTCAAGGAGCTCCCGCGCATGGTGCGCTATCTCAAGGCGCGCGGTGCGTATGTGCTGTTCAATACTAACGGTACGGTGCTCACGCCGTCGAAGGGCCGCGAGCTGTGCAGAACTGGGCTCGATGAGCTGCGCGTCTCGCTTGACGCCGCGGACGCACGCACGTTCCTGCTTGTCAGGGGCAAAGACTATTTCAACCGCATCATCCGCAATGTGCGTGCCTTCACTGAAATGCAACGGCAGGAGGGGCTCGATCTCCCACGCGTGTCACTCTGGCTGACGGGCCTCAAGGAGACGATCAGCCAGCTTCCGGACTTTGTCCGCATCGCCCAGAATATCGGCGTCCGGGAAGTCTATCTACAGAGGCTGGTTTATTTCGACGATGAGGCCATCGGGCTGGCGCGGCCTGATCAGGCCTTGTTTGAGCGGCTCACACGCGAGGAGCAGGCCTATATCGAGGCCGCGACCGAGCTGGCGCGGTCCCTCGGCATCAGCTTCTACGCATCCGGTGCGACGGAGCCAGGCGAAAGCCTGACCCGCAAGGGGGAGGCCAATCCCTGGGCACTGTGCCGACGACCGTGGAGCGTCATGTATTTCACGGCCAATGGGCGAGCGTTACCCTGCTGCATCGCGCCTTTCTCGCAGCGCGGATACGAGAATTACACACTTGGTGACGCCACTCAGGAGACCTTGCGGGCGATCTGGAATGGCCCCGCCTATCAAAGCTTTCGCTCTGACCTGAACTCCTCCACGCCGCCGAAGTCGTGTGCGAGCTGTGGACTGCGCTGGAGCCTCTGAGTGCGCAACGGCGGCGCGGAATCGTACGACAACGTCGGCGTCGTCATCCCCTGCCTGAATGAAGAGGCGGCGATCGGACCGTGCGTGACTGCCGTTCTCGCTGCGCGTGTTGGCGAGGTCATCGTGGTCGACGGACAGTCCAGCGATCGCACCGCCGAACTAGCGGCTGCGGCGGGCGCACGCGTCGTCGTCGAACCCCGGCACGGCTATGGGCAGGCCATGTTTTCCGGGCTGGCCGCTCTCTCGCCCGCAAGCACGATAGTTTTATTCATCGACGGTGACGGCAGCGATCGGCCAGATCTGATTCCGACGGTACTGGAGCCGATCAAGAGCGGGCACGCCGATTTCGTGTTGGGTTCCAGGCTGCGTGGCGATCGCGAACCGGGCAGCCTCGCTACCTCACAGATCGTCGCTGGACATCTCGCCGGCCTACTCATCCGCCTTCTTTATGGCGTTCGGTTCACAGACATGTCCCCCTTCCGGGCCATACGCCGCGATGCGCTCGACCGTCTCGGGATGTCGGAGACAAGCTATGGCTGGAACCTTGAGATGCAAATGCGGGCTGCCGCCAAGGGCTTGCGGATTGTCGAAGTGCCGGTCGGACAGCGTCGGCGCGTTGGCGGGATTTCCAAGGTCAGCGGAGATTGGAGGAACGCAGCTCGCGCAACCTTAGTGCTCTTGCGTTCCTTCGCGCGACTGGCGTGGCAGCTTCGGCGGAATGGGGCGTAAGCAACGCGTGCTCAATCGCGCGCGACCACAATCGTTGTGCAAGCGCTTTCGAGCTTGGGCATCTCGCGTCTGGTTGCTTGTTTGATGACGAGAGGACGAAGTTCGCCACGCACGATCGGGCAATAGGGATCGGGCTCGCCCAGTGCGCCCAACAGGCGACGGCGTCCCGCACAGCCGCCGCCACACGCGGAGAGATGTGCGCAGTCACCACATGCATCAGGCACAGACCGAGCATCCACAAACGAAGGTGTCTCCACAATCTCGGTTCCGGCATCGAGCAGGATATCGAGCGGTGCACCTCCGCCTGGCCAATACACGCACGGCTGAACGGTCGCACGCGGCGTCACACGCACGGTCGCGACGCCGCAGCCGCCCCGGCGCGGCGGCAATCCCGCCATAGCCCTCACCAAAGGCTCACCGATCGCGATCACGTTTGTGGCGGCAAACAGCCGCTCGAAGCCGGTCCAGTACTGCTCGTAGGAGAGCGCATACGTGTCCGTCCTCACAGCCTGATAGACATTGATTCTTAGCGGCGCATCGTAGGCTTTGGCAATCGAGGCAATTTCGGCAAGGCGATCGAAATTGGATTGCATCATCACGGCGATGAACGTGACAGGCACACCCAGGCGCCGGCATCGGGCGGCCTGCTCATGGATCAATTTCCAGTTACCGGAACCGCGCTGGTTGTCCTGCTCGGCCTCGTTCGGATAGTCGAGCGAGAATTCGATGTCTTGGAAGGCTGCCAGTGCGGAGTCGCATATGGCCGCTACGGAGTAGCCATTGGTCGTCATCGTCAGCTTGATCGGCTGCGCTCGCAAGTATTCCAGAATGGGAAGGAAATGCGGATGCAGGCCGTTCTCGCCGGTGCCGAGGTTGACCGAGCGCACGGGAATGCGCTCCATTACGGTACGCACCTGTTCGAGCGTCAATCGATCGAGGCGCGAGGCATCGCGATAGCAGAACGCACAAGCAAGATTGCATTCGTTGGTAAGCCCCAGACCGAGTGCAAACGCTGCAGCACCAGATCGGACAGAGGCACTTTCGACTACGGTCGACAAAGTCATCGGCTGCTTGCTCGCGATGTCATGACTGAGTAAGGCTCGATGCGGGCTTGACCGCGAACCTCCACATGTAGTTCGAGTGCCAGAGGCAAAATGTTACCGAGCGACTTGCAGCCGGACCAGTCTCCCCCGCAATGGGACGATCACGTCTCCGTGTACGAGGAGGTGTTCGAGCCCTTCACGCTACAGTTTGCGCGGTCCGCCATCGCTACGCTGTGTCTCGAGCGAGGTCAGTCAGTCATCGATGTGGGGGCTGGAAGCGGCGGTGCAGCAATTGCCATGGCCAAGCAGGGGCTTCAGGTTACAGCCATTGACGCGTCCGCGCGCATGGCTCAACGGATCGCGGCGAGGGCCACGGCGCAGGCGCTCAGCATCGATGCGCGGTCCATGGACGGGCAGGCCCTCGAGTTCGGTGATGCGGTCTTCGATGCGGCGTTATCTGTTCTTGGTATTGTGCTGTTTCCCAACGCAGAAATTGGATTGTCCGAGATGCGCAGGGTGGTGCGTCCCGGCGGGCGCGTATCTATCGTCACATGGACTCAGCCGCACAACTACGAGCTCGCCGCGGAGCTAAGAGCAGCAACTCAGGCCGTTTGGCCAACGCAGCAGCCGGCGCCGCTGCCGGCACAGTTGCGATATCGCGAAGAGGCCGATTTTCGTGCGCTTTTTGAAGCTGCCGGCCTGGGAGATCCATCCATCGAGACGGTCGCGGCCCGCCTCGAAGCGCCGTCGGCTCGCTGGCTCTCAGAGCGCATTTCCTTCGCGCCGGGGATGAGGGCGATGATGTCGATCCTGGGGGAGCGCGCGCCCGAGGTGCTCGAGCGCTTCGTCAGAAACATTGAGGCACGCTTGGGCCAAGGTCCGATCGGCCTCTCGGGCGTTGGATTCGTCGGCACGGCGCAGGTCATGTAACGTTTCCAGGCTCGCACACGAATAAGGCTAGGGAGTCCGTAGTCCAACCTTGGGGTTAGCCATGCGCGCAAAATGGGTTCTGGCTTCATTGCTCACGCTTTCTTTGACTTCGGGCGCGGCGCTTGCCCAGCAGCCAACCTTGGTGTTCACCGCCATCCCTGACGAGGACGAGACGCGTCTCGTCGAGCGCTTCACGCAGTACGCGAAATACTTCCAGGACAAGCTCGGCGTGACGGTCAAATATCTGCCCGTGAAGAGCTATCCCGCTGCTGTCACGGCGTTCACCAACAATCAGGTGCAGTTCGCGTGGTTTGGCGGTCTGACGGGCGTGCAAGCGCGCCTTTCGGTTCCAGGATCGCAGGCACTCGCCCAAGGCGAGGAAGATCTGCAATTCAAGAGCTACATAATTGCCCACGTGTCGACCGGCCTTAAATCCTCGAAGGAATTTCCGCGCGGCATAGAAGGCAAGACTTTCACCTTCGGTGCGCGGGCCTCAACTTCGGGCCGCCTCTTCCCGGAGCACTTTATCCGCCAGGCCACGGGCAAGGATCCCGAGAAGCTGTTCTCGCGCGTCGGCTATTCCGGTGATCACAGCCGCACGATTCAGCTCGTGCAATCCGGCGCCTACCAGGTCGGCGTGCTCAATCACCTTGTGTGGGATCAAGAGGTCCGGAACGGTAAAGTCGATAGCAAGGTCGTGTCGCTCATCTGGGAGACGCCAACCTATCCCGATTACCACTGGGTTGCGCGCGGCGATATCGACAAGACCTATGGGGCCGGTTTCACGAACCGCCTGCAAGCGACGATCCTCGGCATTGACGATCCCAAGATGCTGGCCATTTTCGACCGCAAGAAGTTCATTCCCGCCAAGAACGACGACTACAAGGTGATCGAGGAGGTCGGCAAGCTCACTGGACTCATAAACTAGCGTCGCGCTCGATCGGATCATGCCGCATGGCAGGCGACGTCGTGTTCGAATTGAAGAGGGCGTGCGCTGCCTACGACGGGCGGCACGTTCTCTTTGATATCGATCTCACGATACGGGCACGCGAAAGTGTGGCCATCATGGGGAGAAGCGGAGCGGGAAAGTCGACGCTGCTCGGCCTGCTCTATGCGCAAAGGCCAGCGGACGTGGCGCTCGTCCCGCAGGCGCTCGCCCTCGTCAAGCCGCTGTCGGTCTTTCACAACGTTTTCATGGGTCGTCTCGATCGCCATTCCACCCTCTACAATCTGCGCAACCTGGTTTGGCCGGCGGCGTGCGACGTGGCCGAGGTTCAAAGCCTGCTCGGAAGCCTTGGCCTCGACGCCGAGATACACAGCGCGGCCGGAGCACTCTCCGGTGGGCAGCAGCAGCGCGTCTCGGTGGCGCGTGCGCTCTACAATGGCCGGCCAGTCCTCATCGGTGACGAGCCGGTCTCCGCACTGGACAGGGTCCAGGGTTCTGTCGTGCTTTCGATCCTCAAAAGCCGGCATGAGACGATGGTGCTGTCTCTTCATGACGTGCATCTCGCACTCGACCACGCCGATCGCATTGTGGTTCTGGAGCACGGCCGCAAGATCATCGACGAGCCGGCTTCCTCGCTTACAGCCAACGACCTCCTCCGCCACTTCGGGGGCGAGCCGTGAACCGCCTCGCGTTCGGCAATACGAGCCTGCTGTTTCTCATCAGTGCGCTCCTCTGCCTGGCGATCGCGGATATTGCGATCAGCGCTATCGACCCTTGGGCGGAGATGATGCGCCTCGCCCGTGGCGTGTTGGGTCCGGACCTTTTCTCCGTCGAAGCCTGGAGCGTAGTTTGGACGGTTGCATTCGCGGTCGTGGGAGTGGCTATTGGCGCAACGGCCGGCTTCCTGCTGGCCATTGTCTTTCCGCACTTCGCGGTCGTACGTGGCGTGGCCGTCGTCGTACGCTCCATCCACGAGCTGTTTTGGGCACTGCTCCTCATTCAGGTATTCGGGCTTGGTCCGGCGACGGGCGTACTAGCCATCGCCATCCCCTACTCGGGCATATTCGCCAAGGTCTTCGCTGAGATCATCGAGGAAGCGGATCTGTCGGCTGAGCGCGTGCTTCCGATTGGTACATCCGCCATTTCCGCGTTCGCCTTCGCGCGCATGCCGGAGGTCGCGGAGCGCTTCAAGACCTACACCCTCTATCGACTGGAATGCGGGCTACGTTCCACGCTCGTGCTCGGCTTTGTCGGACTACCGACCGTGGGCTTCCACCTCGAAGGATACTTCAAGCAGGGGAACTATTCGGAGGCGGCGGCCCTGCTCGGCGTATTCTATGTTCTGATCGGCACGCGGCGGATCTGGGCGCGCCCGGCCACGATGCCGATCCTGCTGATTGCGAGCGTGCTGCTGCTGCCAGAGGCCATCGGCGGCGGCTCGACGCTGGCCAATCTCACGCGCTTCATAACGCACGACATCGTCCCGGCACCACTGCGCGACAGCGACTTGGCGAATCTTGGAACCTGGAGTGCCCTGCTTGCGTGGTTCCAACTAATCGTCTGGAAGCAGATCCTACCCGGCGCGTGGAACACCATCGTCGTGGCGCAGATCTCCCTTGTCGGCATGGGCATCCTGGCCCTGCTGCTGTTCCCGCTGGTCTCGCGCAAGTTCATGGGACAGATCGGACAACCGGCCGGCCGTGTCCTCCTGGTGGTCGTCCGCTCGACGCCCGAGTACATGCTTGCCTATGTGCTGCTGCAGCTGCTTGGACCTTCCATGCTGCCGGCCATCATTGCCCTTGCGGTGCACAACGGGGCCATCGTCGGGTACTTGATGGGGCGGCACGCCGACGCGCTCGAGTACCGTCCGGACGCGCCGCGAGGCGTCAATCTCTACGCCTACGAAACGGCACCCCGCCTCTACGGGCAGTTTCTTGCTTATTCGCTCTATCGCTGGGAGATCATCGTGCGTGAGAGCGCGATCTTCGGCATTCTTGGTGTGGCGACGCTCGGCTACCATGTGGATGCCGCCTTCTCCGAGCTTCGCTTCGATGTTGCAGTTATATTGATCCTCGCGACAGTCGGACTTTGCATCGTCATTGATATGCTCTCGCGCAGGCTGCGAAAGGCGCTGCGTGTATCGACACTGCCAACCCGGCTCGCTGATGCGCCGGTGAGGTAAGGATAAGGGCGAAGCCGCGTGAAGACGATGCAGACACCCGTTTTGA